>SWBZ01001254.1_pt1:0-10000 | contig 84752 bp, 79 predicted proteins | sample 4693031 | NCBI WGS metagenome assembly SWBZ01 (sample SAMN10267274, study PRJNA491770) | bioreactor metagenome | isolation source: DHS bioreactor inoculated with | place: Japan: off Shimokita Peninsula
ATGTAGCTCTTGTGGTAACTAATGCTAATGGTACTGATTCCATCTTTATGAGTAACTTTATTACGGTCAATCCTCTTCCTACAATAGTAGCTAGTAACGACACTACTATTTGTAATGGAAGTGCTGCAACTATTTCCGCTTCTGGGGCTAATATGTATTCATGGAGTAACACTATTGTAATGGGACCATCTCAAACGGTTACACCAACATCTACAACAACATATATAGTAACAGGAATTGACATAAATGGCTGTCAAAATCAAGATAGTGTGACGGTTTCTGTTATTAGTTGTGACGTTCCTACAGCTAACCTCAATGCAAATAATACATCTGTTTGTATAAATGATTGTGTAGATTTTACCGATTTAAGTACCAACACTCCAACTTCGTGGCTGTGGTTATTTGAAGGAGCTTCACCTGCTACTTCTACCCTACAACATCCACAAGGAATTTGTTATGACTCAACAGGAATTTATGATGTGACACTTTTTGTAAGTAATGCTTTTGGGGCTGATACTATTATGATGAATAACTATATTGTTGTAGATTCTTGTTTAGAAATTCCTGTATCTTTCACTATTCCTAATGTATTTAGCCCGAATAATGATGGAAATAATGATGTTTTCTCTATTGAAAGTACTGGTGTTACCAATTTAGATATGCAGATTTATAACCGATGGGGAATGTTAATGTTTGAAACCTCTGATATTAATGCTACTTGGAATGGAAGAACAAGTTCTGGAGCAATTTGTCCTGAGGGTACTTATTTTTACATCATTAAAATAACCACAGATAAAACAGAAACGTTTAAAGGTACGCTAACTTTATTAAGATAATTTACCATTTAATCTTAAACCATTTAAAATAATCCTATCGATATTTTTTAATTTCGTACAAACATTTTTAAATCATAAAAACATATGAAACAACTAAGTTTAATCATTATTTCAGCTGTACTTTTTAATAGCTGCGGAAACAGTCAAACAGACACCATAAAACAAGAAACACCTATTGAACAAACTGCCCCACAAGCAGAAAAATTTATAAAAAATGTGGATGCTGCTACCTTTAAAGAATTAATAGAAAAAGAAGATGGAATTATTTTAGATGTTAGAACTCCCGAAGAAGTTGCTAATGGACATATCCCTAATGCTAGTACCATCAATATTTATGATGAAGATTTTGAAGCCAAAATTAACCTGATGCAAAAAGACAAAACCATTTATGTGTATTGCAAATCCGGTGGTAGAAGTTCCCAAGCAGCTCAATTACTTCAAAAAAATGGGTTTGACAAAGTTTATAACCTAGATGGAGGTACAATGGCTTGGGAAAAAAAGAACTACCCATTAACTGCTCCTAGCAATACTACTGATGAAAAAATTCAAACCGTTAGTTTAGCCGATTTTAAAACCATGATAACTACTGACAAACCTATTTTAGTAGATTTTCATACCGTTTGGTGTGCTCCATGTAAAAAAATGGCTCCTGTTATTGATGAAATTGAAACAGAATATGCCAACAAAGCTGTAGTTAATAGAATAGATGTTGATAAAAGTAAAGAAGTTGCAAAAGCTTATGATATTAGTGGTGTACCTGTTTTTATTCTTTTTGTAAGCGGAGAACAAAAATGGAAGCATAATGGAATGATTTCTAAAGAAGAACTAAAAAAACAACTCGACCAATACACAAGCACTCAAGAGTAAAGCATATTCCTAAAGATAGCATGCTTATTATTTAGGATATTATTTTTAGTTTCAATCAACTTTTTCCTAAATTCGCAGTCTATTTAAGTTAAACTAAAAAATAAAAATATGAGTTACGATTTAATTGTAGTAGGAAGTGGTCCGGGTGGCTATGTTGCTGCTATCAGAGCTTCTCAATTGGGAATGAAAACTGCCATTATTGAAAAAGCTGAATTAGGAGGAATTTGTTTGAACTGGGGTTGTATCCCTACTAAAGCTCTTCTTAAAAGTGCTAGCGTTTTTGAATATATCAACCACGCCTCAGATTTTGGTATTAACATTAAAGGTGCTGATGCTGATTTCCCTGCTATTATTAAAAGAAGTCGTGAGGTTGCCAACGGAATGAGCAATGGTATTCAGTTCTTAATGAAGAAAAATAAAATTGACGTTATTAAAGGAACTGCTAAGCTTAAGCCAGGTAAAAAGATAGACGTAACTGGTGATGACAAAAAAGTTACTGAATACGGAGCTACAAACATCATTATTGCTACAGGAGCTCGTTCGAGAGAATTGCCAAACTTACCACAAGATGGCAAAAAAATTATAGGATATAGAGAAGCAATGTCTTTACCTAAATTACCTAAAAAAATGGTAGTTGTTGGTTCTGGAGCCATAGGTTCTGAGTTTGCTTACTTCTATAATGCTATGGGTGTTGATGTAACTATTGTTGAATTCTTACCTAACATCGTTCCATTAGAAGATGAAGATGTTTCTAAACAATTAGAACGTTCCTTCAAAAAAGCAGGATTAAAAGTAATGACTAGTTCTTCTGTAGAGAGTGTTGACACTAAAGGAACAGGTTGTAAAGTAACTGTGAAGACTAAAAAAGGAGAAGAAATTATAGATTGTGATATCGTACTTTCTGCTGTTGGAATTAAATCTAACATCGAAAATATTGGTTTAGAAGAAGTGGGTATCGTTACTGATAAAGATAAAATCATTGTGAACGATTACTACCAAACTAACATTCCAGGCTATTTTGCTATTGGTGATGTTGTTCCGGGACCTGCTTTAGCTCACGTAGCTTCTGCTGAAGGAATTATTTGTGTAGAAAAAATTAAAGGAATGCATGTTGAACCATTAGATTATGGAAACATTCCTGGATGTACTTACTGCTCACCGGAAGTTGCTTCTGTTGGTATGACAGAAAAAGCTGCTAAAGAAGCTGGATACGAAGTTAAAGTGGGTAAATTCCCATTCTCAGCATCCGGCAAAGCTAGTGCTGCCGGACACAAAGATGGTTTTGTAAAACTAATCTTTGATGCTAAATATGGTGAACTTTTAGGTGGACACATGATAGGTTACAACGTAACTGAAATGGTTGCTGAATTAGTAGCTGTAAGAAAATTAGAAACTACAGGACATGAATTAATTAAAACCGTTCACCCTCACCCAACCATGAGTGAAGCCGTTATGGAAGCTGCCGCTGCCGCTTACGATGAAGTAATTCACATGTAAAAAACATTTTTATAAAAAACATAAAAAAACCTAACAGCTATCTGTTAGGTTTTTTTATGAATAAATTATTAATTTTATTATTTCAATCCAATAGTGACATCTGAAGTTTCAACAGATTCTCCTCCAGCATTAATTAAGTTAATATTACTCAATTTTATTGATGTAGGTTGATGTTTTTTTATTGCTTCTAAAGCATCTCCCAAAATTTCATTATTTTCCAGAGAAAATTTTATCACTTTTTTATCAGCAGTTTCAAAAGAAACAGTAAATCCATAAACTTTAAATCCATCTTGATCAGCTTCAACAGATCTGCATTTATCTAAACTGCTAATTTCTACGGTAGTTTTTCCACATACAGAAAGTCTTACATCGCTTTGGCTGAACAATGGAGAAGCCATTAATAAACCGATAAATATTATTCCAATTTTTTTCATAGTTGTGTTGTTTTTAGTTTTAATGATGTAAATATAAATAAAATAATCGAAATCTTATCATGATATAAAATTTCAATTACGCTGCTATGACGTTAGTTTTTAGTAATAAGTTGCCGTTGTTAAATAATTTTTCACATAATCCTCTACTCCTTCTTCCAACGAAGTAAAGGGCTTGTCGTAACCTATAGCTTTTAATTTAGTCATATCTGCTTCTGTAAAATATTGATACTTATCCCTAATATCTTCAGGAGTTGGAATAAAACTCACTTTTGGAGTTAAATTCATTGCTTTAAAAGTATTGTTAACTAAATCTAAAAAAGTACGTGCTTTTCCAGAACCCAAGTTGTAAATCCCTGAATCTTTTCTGTGTTTCAATAAAAATAAACATACATTAGCAACATCTTTCACATAAACAAAATCTCTTAATTGTTCACCATCTCTATAATCTGGATGATGTGAAGCAAATAACTTCATTTCTCCTGTTTTGCTAATTTGATTATATGCATGAAAAATTACTGAAGCCATTCTTCCTTTATGATATTCATTTGGACCGTAAACATTAAAGAACTTTAATCCAGCCCAAAAGAAAGGCTGTTTTTCTTGTTTCATCACCCATTTATCAAAATCATTTTTAGATTCTCCGTAAGGATTGAGTGGTTTTAAACGTTCAACAATGTTGTGGTCATCTTTATATCCCAACTCTCCCATTCCATAAGTGGCAGCTGATGACGCATAAACCAAAGGCAAGCCGTATTCCACACACTTATTCCAAATTTCTTTAGAATAAGCTAAGTTTAATTCGTCAAAAACAGCTTTGTTAAATTCTGTAGTATCCGTTCTTGCTCCCAAATGAAATACAAATTGAACTAATTGATGATTGCTGTCTAACCATTCAGAAAAAATCTTACGTTCTATTTTATCGGTATAGGTTTTTCCTTCAAAATTTTTATTTTTTTCAGCCTTAGAAAAATCATCTACCAATATAATATCTTTAAAACCCTCTTGATTGAGTTTACTTACCAAACAACTAGAGATAAACCCTGCGGCTCCTGTTATTACTATCATGTTAAAAGTTAATGGTTAAAAGTTTGAGGTTAATTTATTAATTACTCTATCTATCAATTCCAAAAATACTATTTTGAATTTACTATTTATAATTAGTTTAAATCAAACTAAAATTTAAAATCCCCAACCAGGTGTGAAATCCCATATACTATAATCAACATAATTAGTATCTAATTTTATACCCTCCCCTAATGAATCATTTAAATCTAAATAATAATCTGCTATTATACTTATTTCCGGTGATTTTTTATTGTAAACAACTACACACAAATCATTAACTTTTAATGATTCTTTTCTTTGCTTTCCTGTATATTTTTTTTCTTTAACCTCATAGGTATAAACTATTTTCCATGTTCTCCCACCTTTTCCAGACATCCTTGATTCAGTAACTTTTCCAATAGTATATCCTGCGTCTAGTTTTAATTTTGTATAGTAATATAAATTATAACTCAAACCAAGTCCAATAACTGAAAGTACTATTATCCAAATAAGTTTATTTTTAACTATTATTTTTAAAGTCATCAACTTATAAATAAAGGATTTACAATCTCAGGAATTACTCCTTTTTGTTGTGCTAAATTAAACATTTTTGTTACAGCTGCTCTGCCCTCTTCTCCTAAATTAATAGAATATTTATTTACATACAGAGCTACATGTTGCATCATTACTTGTTCATCCATTTCCTGAGCGTGTTGTTGCATATAAGCTAATGCAGCCCCTTCATTTTCATAAGCATATTCAATACTTTTTCTAATAAGTCTATTCACTTTTTTTATAGTCACTTCATCAAAAGAACGCTTCATTACTATTCCACCTAAAGGAATTAAAGCACCAATGGTTTTTTCCCAATATTCACCTAAATCGATAATTTTTTTTAAGCCTTTTTCTTCATAGGTAAACCTGTTTTCATGAATTAACAGGCCTGCTTCTACTTGTCCTGTAAGCACAGCATTTTCAATATCAGAAAAAAGCATTTCAGTTTTATTAATTGCCTCAGGATAGGCTATGCTTAACAAAAAATTAGCAGTAGTGTATTTTCCCGGAATCGCAATGCTACAATCCTCTAAATTTTGAACTTGAAACGTTGAACTTTGAACCAAGAGTGGCCCACAACCTTTGCCCAAAGCACTACCAGCATCAAGTAAAACATAATCATCTGTTAAATATCCATAAGCATGATAACTAAGTTTAGTTACATCCAACTCTTTCTTAAATGCTTTTAGGTTGAGTTCTTCCACATCTCCTAAAACAACTTCAAACTCTAATCCTTCGGTATCTATTTTATGGTGCACTAAGGCATCAAAAATAAAAGTATCGTTAGGACACGGAGAAAAACCTAATGTTATTTTCATCTGTTTAATAATTTAACTTAATTTCTTAATTTCTTCTATCATTCCTTCAATAGTAAACTCATTAGGAATGGCAGCAACTTCTAAATTATTTTCTCTAGCTACTTTAGCAGTAGATGGACCAATGCATATTATTTTTGCGTTTAGCAAATGTATTTCATTATTGATGTATGCTTTAACAAACGATCCACTCGTGAATGTAATAAAATCTATAGGTTTATTTAGCATTTTGTCCAATTCTTCTTTACTATACTTTACTGTTTGGTTATCATAAATTACTAAAGTTTCAACCAACGCCTTTTTATTTTTAAGTCGTTCCACCAAGTTATTATTAGATAAAGCAGATTGAGGAATAAAGACTTTTTCATTGGGTAATACAGGAATTTCATTTCCTAAAGTTTCAGCAGTAAAATCACTTGGAAGAAAGTCTGTTTTCATACCAGAATTACTCAGCGATTCAGCAGTTTTTTTTCCAACAACTGCTATTTTTATTCCTTTAATAGTATCAGGAGAAATAGTTTTGAAAAAATAATTCACCGCATTATGACTAGTAAAAATTATCCAATCAAAAGGCAATTCACTTTTAAATAAAGACTTTAATTCAGAATGGTTAATTGATTGAAATTCAATTAATGGAAGTAGAAATACTTCAAAAGAATTGTTTTGTAACAACTCAATAAAATCAGCTGATTGTTCTTTTGATCTTGTAACTAATACTGTTTTATTTTTGTACTGCATCAAGCTTAGAATTCTGAAGTGCTTCTACTTTTGCTTTTAATTTAGCTGCTAGTTCTCTTGCCAACTCTTTCTTATGATTAATATCTCCGGTAATAATATCTCTGGCAAAATATTTTCCATCTTTATCAGCAAAAATACCATCTATAGTAATGCTATTTTCATTTGCTTGAGCATAAGCTGCCATAGGTAAATTACATCCTCCTCCTAAAGCAATTAAAAATGCTCTTTCAGCATCTGCCGCATCTTTTGTAGGTTGGTGTTTTAATTGTTTTACCAAATCGTAAATATATCCTTCAGCATCAATTAACTCTATAGATAAAATCCCCTGCCCAACAGCAGGAAGCATATCTTGTACTTCAAAAATTTCTGTAGCGATATCTATCATGTTCATTTTTTGCAAACCTGTAGCCGCTAAAATAATAGCATCATAATTTCCTTTGAGCATTTGGTTAATTCTGCTATCCACATTCCCTTGGATAAACTTATATTCTAAATCTGGACGTAATTGTTGTAACTGAACACTTCTTCGTAAGCTTCCTGTTCCTATAACTGAACCTACCGGCAAATCCATTAGTTTTTTTCCGGTTTTAGAAATCAGTACATCTCTTACATCTCTTCTTTCAGTAATAGGAACCACTCTTAATCCAAAAACATCTTCAGTAGGCACATCCTTAAAACTATGCACAGCAATATCAATTTCTCCTGCTAACATAGAACGTTGCAAGGCCGATGTAAAAGCTCCAACAACACTTATATCTCCATCATCTCCACTTGTTCTGACAATTTTTGTTTCAAACTCATAGCTTGGTTCTATTTTTTTAAGTTGCTCTACTACCCAATTGGTTTGCGTCAACGCCAATTTACTTCCTCTTGTCCCTACAATAATTTTCTTTTTAGGAACAAAAATAGAAACATCATTAACCGCCAACACATTTTTAGCTGTATTAATAGGATTATCTTTTTCATGAAGATTTTGAGCCATTTCTTTTATCGCCTCAATAGATGGGTTCGAAATTTTTCTAAGTAAACGATGTGTAAATCTTTTAAGAATAATTTCTGTATGTTCATCTATATTCCCCAACTTTGGTAATAACCATTTCAATTCTTCATTTCTAATTTCATCCAAATTATTCCAATAGGCTTCTATAACCGGAGCTACTTTTCTATTCTTTAACCAAATAGAAAACCATTCTACTTCTTTGTTTACAATGGTTCTGGCTAATGGAATTTCATCGTAACGTTTTAATAAACCGTCATAAGTAATTTTCTTTATATCATCTAAATCAAATAACTTAATATTATCATGATTTTTTAAACTAGGATTAAAATTTCTGGGAACACCAAAATCTAAAAACAATTTACAATCTCCCGTTTGAAGTGCAAAATTAGCTCTAGGACATTTACTTTCTGCCATAGTTTCCTCATGAAGTAAATTAATTTCTCCTTGAGTTCCGCCAATTACAATATTAGCTTCAGATAATGCAGCATGCATATTACTCATCTGCACAGCCTCTCCATTCCATTCTGTAGCCATTTCTTTTGCTCTATCAAAATCATGACTAGCTACATATAATTTTTTTATTGGTGTCCTATCCAACACAGTATTGATAAGGTTCGCCATATTTCCGGTTCCAATAACCAAAAATGTTGAATCTTCAAACTTATAACCTTCTTTATCTATTAACTCAAACCCAACTGTAGCTAACGATGCCGAAAACTTACCAATATTAGTTTCTTGTCTTACTTTTTTTCCTGTATGGATGGAATGTCTGATTAACTCATCCAACACAGCTCCGATGGTATTTTCTTTACGTGCTAACGTTAAAGCATTTTTAATTTGACCTATAATTTGATGTTCTCCCACAGCCTGAGACTCTAAACCGGCAGCTGTTGAAAATAAGTTTCTTATGGAAATTTCACTATCAGGTAAAATAGATAAGTATTGGCGATAGTTACCAAACTGATCGAAATAATTTAAAATAGGTTCGTAGCTTTCTCCAAAAGCATAGATAGACAAACGGTTACAGGTAGAAATGATAAATACCTCCTCCAACTCATTTTTTAAACCTCTTAATGCTTCTTTAGTTTGTTCCGTATTTAGTGCTAATCTTTCTCTAACAGCTATGGGGGCAAATCTATGGCTTAACTCTACTCCTATTATCTTATTCATTCTTCTGTTTCTTCTGTAATAATACTAACAAACTACAAAAAAGGACTTGTTAATTTGTTAAAGTAAATGCTATAATAATATAGTGATGCAAATTTATTAAAAAATTTACGTCTAAAACATGAATAATGTCAATTTGCGGGAAATAAGGTTATTTAATTTTTCTCATTCTTAAACTAAGCGGTGTTACCTCCAAATATTCATCTGCTTGAATAAACTCCATAGCTTCTTCTAATGAGAATTTAACTTTAGGAGCTATTTTTACTGCCTCATCAGAACCGGATTTACGCATGTTTGTCAACTGCTTTCCTTTAACTAGGTTCACTTCTAAATCATTATCTCTAGTATGCTCACCCACTACTTGTCCTTTATAAATAACATCTCCAGGTTCAATAAAAAATCTACCTCTATCTTGTAATCTGTTAATAGCAAATGCTGTTGAAGGACCTGCTTCCATAGAAATTAAAGAACCTTTATTTCTTTCCGGAATATCACCTTTGTAAGGTCCGAATTCTCTAAATCTATGGGTCATAACAGCATTTCCAGCTGTTGCAGTAAGCATATTGTTTCTTAATCCGATTAAACCTCTTGATGGAATATCAAACTCTAAATGTTGTAAGTCGCCTTTTGGTTCCATTACTAACATATCTCCTTTACGCTGTGTGACTAAATCGATAGCTTTACTAGCATATTCTTCGGGAACATCTACTACCAACGTTTCGTAAGGCTCATGTTTTTTACCATCAATTTCTTTATAAAGTACTTGTGGTTTCCCTACTTGCAATTCATAACCTTCCCTTCTCATTGTCTCAATTAAAACAGACAAATGAAGAACTCCTCTACCAAAGACAATAAATTTATCTTCAGAACTTGTTTCCTCAACACGCATCGCTAAGTTTTTCTCAAGCTCCAAATAAAGTCTATCTCTTAAATGACGAGACGTAACAAATTTTCCTTCTTTACCAAAAAATGGAGATGTATTAATAGTGAACAACATACTCATAGTAGGTTCATCTATTGCAATCCTAGTAAGTTCTTCAGGATTAG
>SWBZ01001254.1_pt1:15000-84752 | contig 84752 bp, 79 predicted proteins | sample 4693031 | NCBI WGS metagenome assembly SWBZ01 (sample SAMN10267274, study PRJNA491770) | bioreactor metagenome | isolation source: DHS bioreactor inoculated with | place: Japan: off Shimokita Peninsula
TGTAGCCCTGGACGTAAGGGCCGTGATGATTTGACGTCATCCCCACCTTCCTCTCGGTTTGCACCGGCAGTTTCTCTAGAGTCCCCGACATTACTCGCTGGCAACTAAAGATAGGGGTTGCGCTCGTTATGGGACTTAACCCGACACCTCACAGCACGAGCTGACGACAACCATGCAGCACCTTGAAAAATGTCCGAAGAAGGTCTAGTTTCCTAAACTGTCATTTCCCATTTAAGCCCAGGTAAGGTTCCTCGCGTATCATCGAATTAAACCACATGCTCCACCGCTTGTGCGGGCCCCCGTCAATTCCTTTGAGTTTCAATCTTGCGACCGTACTCCCCAGGTGGATTACTTATCACTTTCGCTTAGGCACTAACCGTATATCGTTAACACCGAGTAATCATCGTTTACAGCGTGGACTACCAGGGTATCTAATCCTGTTCGCTCCCCACGCTTTCGTCCATGAGCGTCAGTTATAGTTTAGTGAGCTGCCTTCGCAATCGGTGTTCTGTGTCATATCTATGCATTTCACCGCTACATGACACATTCCGCCCACTTCATCTATACTCAAGAAAAACAGTATCAATGGCAGTTCTATCGTTAAGCGACAGGATTTCACCACTGACTTATTCTCCCGCCTGCGGACCCTTTAAACCCAATAAATCCGGATAACGCTTGGACCCTCCGTATTACCGCGGCTGCTGGCACGGAGTTAGCCGGTCCTTATTCTTATAGTACCTTCAGCCTCGTTCACGAACGAGGGTTTATTCCTATATAAAAGCAGTTTACAACCCGTAGGGCAGTCTTCCTGCACGCGGCATGGCTGGTTCAGACTTTCGTCCATTGACCAATATTCCTCACTGCTGCCTCCCGTAGGAGTCTGGTCCGTGTCTCAGTACCAGTGTGGGGGATAACCCTCTCAGGCCCCCTACCTATCATCGCCTTGGTGAGCTGTTACCTCACCAACTAGCTAATAGGACGCATGCCTATCTCTAACCACCGTAGTTTTAATAAATTAATGATGCCACTAATAAATATTATGGAGTATTATTCTTCCTTTCGAAAGGCTATCCTCCTGTTAGAGGTAAGTTGCATACGCGTTACGCACCCGTGCGCCACTCGTCAGCAAATTAGCAAGCTAATTCCTGTTACCGTTCGACTTGCATGTGTTAGGCCTGCCGCTAGCGTTCATCCTGAGCCAGGATCAAACTCTCCGTTGTAATTATTCTTAAATGTTCTAAAAAATTACTACGCATTGATTTTACTCAAGGATATTTACCTTTTTTTCTCTACTTCAATTTCTTCAAAGAACTCTCTGTTTCTCCCGCTTCCCTCTCCCTATTCCCCATCATTTCGTCTCAAACGGGCTGCAAAAGTACAACTCTTTTCCTTTTCCCAAAACTTTTTCTGACTTTTTTTTTACTTTTATTTTTCCCACCCCTTAATCACCTGATTGTGAATACATTTTTTTTAATCTTTTTTTGTGTGTTTTTCTCACACTTGATTATTAACCTCTCTATTCAACTCTAAAAAAATTATAGAAAAGATATTAATATCTACTTTACTGATTCTATAAAAGCCATAGTAACTATAATATCTTCGGGAGAGGTGATTTTAATGTTTTCTTTATTACCGCTTACTAAATAGATTTTTGCACCTGCTGCTTCTACAACACTTGCATCATCGGTAAAGGTATCTGTAAATTCTTGTTGGTAGGCTTTTTTTATGAGAGCTGTTTGGAAGCATTGTGGGGTTTGTACAATTTTGTAACACGAGCGTTTTACTGCTTTGTTGTCTGTTTTATCTACATGACGAAGTGAATCTACTACATCTACTACTGGTATGGCATTTCCGTGCTGTTCTGCTGCATTAAAACAATTAACTATGGTTGTTTTACTAACTAATGGGCGAACTCCATCATGTATTGCTACAATACCTTCTTCATTAACTAAAGTTAAGGCGTTTTGTACGGAGTGAAAGCGTGTTTTTCCTCCTGCCACAATTTGATGTGGAATTTTGGTAAACTCCTTTTTATAACAAAGCTCCTCCCAAAAGTCGAATTGATTTTCGGGAAGAGCTAGTATGATTTGAGCTTCCGGATAAGTGGAATAAAATTTCTCTATGGTATGCATCAAAATAGGTTTACCATTAAGTTCAAGAAATTGCTTGGGAGTGTTTTCTCCCATTCGTTCTCCTTTACCTCCGGCAACTATTATGACGTATTTATGCATTGGTTAGTTCTTCTTCATTGAAGAATTCATCTGCACTAGCGGTAAAAGTGTTTCCATTGTTATCATCTTCATCATAACTATTATTAGTATTATTATCATAGTTATTATCTTCTTTCTTTCTACCTATTGAGCGAATGTATGCGTTTAACATACGATGAATTTTTTCAATTTCTTCTATTAATTCATTTTGTGTTGTTTCGTCTATAAGACCTCTTTCGTTAGCTTTTATAGCCCAACCTTTGGTTTCTAATAAACAACCTCTTGAAATATAGCAATAATGTTTTTTGTCTTTAAAGTTGTATCTTCCGTAACCTGATGCAATGTTAGAAGAAATAGCATCTGCAGCTGTTACAAATGATTTTCCTACGGTTTCTTTGTTAAACCCTTCCCATTTTTCTACAATTTTCCACACGGTAGATTCTAGGTTTAGGCATTCTTGGTAAAGTTTAAGGTCTTCTAGTTTCATAATTTTTATAAAGTTTACAATTTAATAATTTACTTAGATAATCAACATGGCATCACCATAGGTGAAGAAGCGATATTTTTCTTTTATAGCTTCTTTATAGGCTTTCATCACATTATCGTAACCACCAAATGCAGTTGTCATCATTAACAATGTTGATTCGGGCATGTGGAAATTTGTTATCATACAGTTAGCAACACTAAAATCATAAGGAGGAAAAATAAATTTATTTGTCCAACCTTGGTAAGGTTTAAGCAATCCATCTGTTGAAACAGAAGATTCTATTGCTCTCATTGATGTTGTTCCTACTGCACAAATTTTTCTTTTTGCTTTTTTAGCATTATTTACCTTAGTAACACATTCTTCATCAATAAAAGCTTCTTCTGAATCCATTTTGTGTTTAGTAAGGTCTTCTACTTCTACCGTTCTGAAAGAACCTAAACCAACATGAAGTGTAACAAAAGCGAAATCTATCCCTTTTATTTCTAATCTTTTCATTAGGTGTTTACTGAAGTGTAATCCTGCAGTCGGAGCTGCAACTGCACCTTCGTTTTTAGCATATACTGTTTGGTATCTTTCCGCATCTTCTGGTTCTACTGCTCTATTGATGTATTTTGGAATTGGTGTTTCTCCTAATCTATTGATGATTGCTTTAAAATCTTCGTAAGAACCATCGTATAAAAATCGAAGTGTTCTACCTCTTGAAGTGGTATTATCTATTACTTCAGCAACTAAATCATCATCACCAAAATAGAGTTTATTTCCAATTCTAATTTTTCTTGCTGGGTCAACTAACACATCCCACAAGTAATTTTCTCTGTTTAATTCTCTAAGTAAGAAAACTTCAATTTTGGCACCTGTTTTTTCTTTGTTTCCATACATTCTTGCTGGAAAAACTTTCGTGTCGTTCATTATCATTAAATCACCATCATCAAAATATTCAATGATGTCTTTAAACATACGGTGTTCAATTTCTCCAGTGTCTTTGTGTAAAACTAATAATCTTGATTCGTCTCTTTCGTCAGCCGGTTTATCGGCTAGTAACTCCGGTGGTAAATTGAATTTAAATTTTGATAATTTCATCTTTGTTTTTTAAGTACTAAATTGGTTAAAAAATAAGTTTGCAAATGTAATAATATATCTATTAAATACAAGTGTATAAAAAGCTAATTACTGTCTTTTTTTAACTAAAAAAGCCTATTACTTAACTAAAATAGTAATAGGCTTTTTATTTTTGAAAACAATATTATTTTAAAGATTCTGCTCCTGCAACAATTTCTAAAATTTCGTTTGTAATTGATGCCTGACGAGCTTTGTTATAAACTAACTTAAGATCATTTATTAAATCAGTAGCATTATCTGTAGCTTTATGCATAGCTGTCATACGAGCTCCATGTTCTGAGGCCATAGAATCTAATAATGCCTTAAAAAGTTGTGTTTTTAGCGACTTAGGAATTAACTCATCTAAAATTGCTTTCTTTTCCGGCTCATAGATGTAATCTACTGTATTACTACTTGATGTTTCGTTTACTTCAGGAGGTAATACAGGCAAAAATTGTTCATTTTGCAAAATTTGTACTGCTGCATTCTTAAACTGATTGTAAACCAAAACCACTTTATCTACTTTTCTTTCAATAAAAAGGTTCATGATTTCCTCGGCAATAATCGAAGTATTTTCAAATGTAAGGTCGTCCCAAATTTTTTCGGTATCTGCTTTAAAAATCGGACTAAGTGAAAAACTCGTTTTCTTTACCGCATCTTTAAATTTTTTTCCGATAGGTAGAACGGTTACATTGCTATCTTTATAAGTTGTTTCGGCTAATTTAATTGCAGATTTAATAACGTTGTTATTAAATCCTCCGCAAAGACCTCTATTGGAAGTTATACCAACAATAAGTACATTTTCGACAGTTCTTTGGTCTGAAAAAGCTCCATCCATACTATCTAAACCAGCACTAATGTTTGATATAATTTCTTGCATTTTATTAGAATAGGGACGCATTTGAACAACCGCATCTTGGGCTTTTCTTAATTTAGCCGCAGAAACCATTTTCATTGCAGATGTAATCTGTTTTGTTGAATTAACAGATACAATTCTATTTCTAATTTCTTTTAAGTTTGCCATTTAGTTCGTAAAGTTGAAAGTTCATAAAGTTGAAAGTTTGTATAGAATCTGTCCTTTCTGCTTTATAAACTTTTTAATTTTTGACTTATTTATATTTAGCAGTTAATTCAGCACAAGCTTTATCTAATACAGAAGTAATACTATCATCAAACTTTCCTGCTTTTAATAAATCTAGTGTATCTCTGTGTTTGTTGTTTAAGAAGCTAATAAATTCTGCTTCGAATTCCTTTACTCTATCAACAGGAACAGCATTAATTAACCCTTTTGTTCCAACATAAATAATAGCAATTTGATCTTCAACAGTAAAAGGAGTATGTTCTGCTTGTTTTAAGATTTCAACATTTCTCTTTCCTTTGTTTAATACAGACATTGTTGCCGCATCAAGGTCAGAACCAAATTTAGCAAATGCTTCTAATTCTCTGTATTGAGCCTGATCTAATTTTAATGTTCCTGCCACCTTTTTCATTGATTTAATTTGAGCATTACCACCAACACGAGATACAGAAATACCTACGTTAATTGCTGGACGAACACCTTGGTTAAATAAATCAGATTCTAAGAAGATTTGACCATCAGTAATAGAAATTACGTTGGTTGGGATATATGCAGAAACGTCACCTGCTTGAGTTTCGATAATTGGCAATGCAGTCAAAGATCCTCCACCTTTTACTAATGGTCTGATAGATTCAGGTAAATCGTTCATTTCTTGAGCAATACTATCAACATTAATAATTTTAGCTGCTCTTTCTAATAATCTTGAGTGAAGGTAAAATACATCACCAGGGTAAGCCTCACGTCCCGGTGGTCTTCTTAATAATAAAGACACCTCTCTATACGCTACTGCTTGTTTAGATAAATCATCATAAACAATAAGTGCTGGTCTTCCTGTATCTCTAAAAAACTCTCCGATTGCAGCACCAGCAAATGGAGCGTAGAATTGCATTGGGGTAGGATCTGAAGCATTTGCAGCAACAATTACTGTATATTTCATTGCTCCAGCATTTTCTAATGTTTGTACAATGTTAGCAACAGTAGATCCTTTTTGACCAACCGCTACATAAATACAGAATACAGGTTCTCCTCTATCGTAAAATTCTTTTTGGTTAATAATGGCATCAATAGCAACAGAAGTTTTTCCTGTTTGACGGTCACCAATAATTAACTCTCTTTGACCTCTACCAATTGGAATCATCGCATCAATAGCTTTAATTCCTGTTTGCATTGGCTCGGCAACAGGCTCTCTGTAAATTACACCTGGAGCTTTTCTTTCAATTGGCATTTCATAAACATCTCCTTCAATAGGACCTTTTCCATCAATTGGAGTTCCTAAGGTATCTACCACTCTACCTAACATTCCTTCACCTACATTAATAGAAGCAATTCTGTTTGTTCTTTTAACGTTATCTCCTTCTTTAAGTCCTTCTGAAGAACCTAACAATACAGCACCTACATTGTCTTCCTCTAAGTTAAGTACAATTGCAGAAAGTCCGTTATCAAATTCAATAAGCTCACCTGCTTGAACGCTAGATAAACCATAAATTCTAACAATTCCATCACCTACTTGAAGTACTGTTCCTACTTCTTCTAGTTGAGTTTCTGTTTTGAATCCGGCTAATTGTTGTCTTAAGATTGCTGATACTTCAGCTGGTTTTACTTCGGCCATTTTATATTATTTTATCGTTATTATAGTTTTTAAAATTCTCTTACATAAGGGTTCTCATCAAATTCCATCTCTAAATTTAAGAGTTTTCTTCTGATGCTTTCATCCAGTTGTTTATCTTCTATTCTTAGAATTAAACCACCAATTATATCTTTATTTACTACTTCTTCTAATTCTATTGTAGCTTTTTCTGTTTTATTGATTTGAGCAATAATACTTTGTTTTTGCTCGACAGAAAGAGGTACTGCAGTAGTTACTTTTGCTATTTTAATATTATGATGTTCTTTATATAAACTGATAAAAGAAACCGCAATAGCATAAAGAATAGCTTCTCTTTTTTTTCTTAAAATAATTTCTACGAAAGCTTTCGTTACTTCGGAACTAAATGAGTTATAAAAAACCTCTTTGATAATAGCTTGTTTCTTATCTCCTCTGATAACAGGGCTCTTAAGTAAAGTTATGAAATCAGGATTTTCATTACAAACATCCTTTATTAAGATCATATCTTTTATCAATGTTTCTAAAGCATTTTGCTCCTTTCCTAAGTCTATTAAGGACTTAGCATATCTTGATGCTACTTTCGAATCTAACATTTTAGGTATTAATTTAGTTGAATCTCATTAACAACACTGCTAATCATAGATGATTGTCTTGCTTCAGAAGAAAGTTCTTCTTTTAATATTTTTTCTGCAATTTCAATAGATAAAACAGCTACCTGATTTTTTAATTCAGTAACAGCAGCCATTTTTTCATGCTGAATACTTTCTCTTGCTGATGCAACAATTCTCTCTGCATCTTCATTAGCTTTAGTTTTAGCTTCTGCAATAATTTTATCTTTTAATGTACGAGCTTCTTTCAATATTTCATCTCTTTCAACACGAGCCTCTTTTAATAAATCTTCATTAGCAGATTTTAATTCAGCCATTTCTTTTTTGGCTTCTTCAGCTTTATTCAAAGCATCTTCAATTGATTTTTCACGCTCATTTACTGCATTTAGAATAGGTTTCCAAGCATACTTTTTAAGTAAAAAAAGTAACACTAAAAACAATAGTGTTTGCCAAAAAAACAAACCTACCGAGAATTCATTTATTAATTTTTCCATATCTTTTTATTAAATTTTAAGAATCAACCGTAACCAATCGTTACGGTTGATTCTAGATTAGTTAAACTGCAAATAATGCAGCAAATCCAATACCTTCAATAAGCGCTGCTGCAATAAGCATAGCTGTTTGAATTTTGTTAGTAGCCTCAGGCTGTCTCGCAATAGCGTCCATTGCTGAACCACCAATACGTCCGATACCAATACCGGCTCCGATTACTACTAAACCTGCACCTACAATCGCTGGAATTTCCATAATATATAAAATTTAAGTTAATAATTACAAATTAAATGATGATTTACCTTAATGGTGGTCATCATGTTCTGCCACTGCTCCTCCAAAATAAAGGGCTGTTAGCATGGTAAAAATATATGCTTGTAAAAAAGCTACTAATAATTCTATGATAGACAAAAACAATGTCAACCCTAAAAATGCTCCTCGTGCAAACCAATTTTGAAAAACAAATAGCAATCCTACTAAACTCATCAATACTATATGTCCTGCTGAAATATTTGCATACAAACGAATCATCAATGCAAATGGCTTTATAAAAACTCCTAACAATTCTATTGGAGCTAATACAAATTTCATTGGTACAGGTACTCCCGGCATCCAGAAAATATGTTTCCAATAATCTTTCTTAGAAGTAAATTGAGTAATTAAAAAAGTAATTAATGCCAAACAAAATGTTACCGCTATATTTCCCGTTACATTAATTCCAAGTGGTGTTAACCCTGTTAAATTAATAAACCATATAAAAAAGAATACAGTTAACAAGTAACTCATGTATTTTTTATAATGTTTTTCACCAATGTTTGGGATAGCAATTTCATCTCTTACAAACAACACTAATGGCTCCATAAATTTACCAACTGCATTAGGTATATGAGATTTTTTGTATGATTTAGCAAATCCTCTAAACAATAAAAATATAAGTAAAGAAATCAGCATTACACTAAAAACACTTTTTGTAATAGAAAAATCTAAAGGCTTAGCATTTGTTACATGATGATTTTCATCCATAGATAACGTTCCTTCAGCATCTGTTTTGTAGATTTTATTGTGATAAATTTTATAGTAATTTCCTTTTGATTCAGCAACAGCTTCTCCATGATGAAATTTTGACGACATAAAAACGTGCAAGCCATTATCCCATAAAATTATAGGCAATGGAAATCCGTAATGTGTATTGGTAGTTTTATCTGTAAAAAGATGAAAATCATACGCATCTTGCAAGTGATGCATAATGTCTTGTTTAATTTCTGATTTAACACTGTTTTCTTCCTTTGCAACTTCCTCAGAAGCAATAGTTAACGATGGCGTTATTAACAATAAAAATAAAAGTAACTTGAATATTTTTTTTCCTTGCATATCAGTCTTCAAAAAAAGGTTGTTTAAAAACGCTGCAAAAGTAATTATTAATATCTATTTTCAAAGCATATTCAAAAAAATATTTACCACTTATTTCCAACCTCCTGAACCCCCTTTATTTAACAACCTAATCAGCACTATAGTTTCTAAAAAAAGACTCACTGCATATGGTATAAAAAAGGCTGCAAATTCTAATTTATCTACCTTACCATCTTCATGATAATCAGGATGAAAAAAAATGAAAAACACTACAAACTTTAGCATGCTTACTGCCATGAAAAAATAACCTAAACTTTCAGCAAATTTTTTTCTGAAATTGAATAGAAAAACAAAACTGCCAAGGGTGATACTAAAGTTAACGAAATAAGCTAAAATAATTTTATTACCAAACAATGGTAAGTCTAAGAAATATAAAAGAAAAAGGTGTCCACAAAAAACTACACCTAGAGATATTAATAACAGAAGAAAAAAATTAACAGTAACTCGGTTCATTGTTTTTCTTCATCTTCTTCTTGATTAATTTTATTTACTTGTTTTAACACTGTATAAAGTGCAACAGCTACACTCAAAATTGTTAGCCCAATAGTAAACCATTTTTTATCGGAAGGATATTTTTCATCTAACAACTTACCTGAGTATGCCCCTAAAAAAATAATCACCCCCATCTGAACTGCTATACCTGATAGCCTAGCAAACTTATTAAACGAGTTGAACTTCTTGGTGGGCTTCTTTTTTTGCTCCATTTAGTTGAGTATTGTTTCCATTGCCCATGTTACAAGTTCCTGAGAAGTTTGCTCCCGGTTCAATAGAAAGCTTTTTGGTGTTGATTTCACCAACTATGTTTGCTGTAGATTTTAATTGTAATAATTCTTCAACATATATTTTCGCATTGATATTTCCAGAAACATCAGCATTTTTGCATTTCACTTCTCCTTCTATTACTCCTGAATTGCCAACAACCAATTTTCCTTGAGAAACTAATGTTCCATTTAAAGCACCATCAATTCTAATATCACCTGAGCAAGTAATATTTCCTGTAATTTCAGTTCCTTTCTGAATAATATTAATTTCAGGACTGGTTATTTCTTGTGTTTTTGCCATCTTATTTGAGTTTTTGGTAAACATTATTTACGTTAATAAATTAAGTTTTCAGCGGACAAAGGTAATTTTTTATTCTTTTACATTAAAAAAATCTTTTTATTCACATCTAAAACATGGTTAAAATTAGCATATTTATTTTATGCTCACATCAAAATTCTTGTTAAAGAAGGTTAAATAATAAGGAATGTCTTTGTCTTTATAAAACAAATTAAAATTATCACTTGAAATAATAAAAGTAGGGTATTCTTTAGCGTTTAATTCTTGTAATGAGGTTTTGTTTAGGATTAATGCTTTGTAGTAATTAATCACTTTTTCATATCCTTTAATTGGTTTTATAATTATAATCTGACTTTTGGCATCTAAAAAAATACTTTTTACCGGCTCAAAAGTAAGGTCGCTAAAATTATTTCTATTAAAATCTACTATTTTATTTTTGTAAGTATTGAGCTCTTTGTCAATATTTGGAACCACGACTACAACTAAAAATTCTGTGTCAAAAACATGTTTATAAGGCACTTCTTTTTCCGTTTCAATATCAATTTTAATTCCTTCTTTCATCAATTTAAGAATTTTAACTGCCTCTGGTTTCGACTCGGATTCGGGATGATTTTCAATAAATGTTTCCAATGCTATTTTAAAAGTATCTCTCGGCATAGTATACCCTATTGATAATGCTGCCAAAAAATCAAATTTATCTTGAATATGATTTTCAGCAAAAATAGTTGTCGCCCTATCGCATCGCATAATAACTTTATCATAATGTCCGTCTTTAAAAAGCTCGTAAACAATAGAATAATAATTATCTACTCTTCGTCTGTTTTCTCTGGTTACTTGATTATAAGTAGGATCTAAAATTATCTTAGCATATTCACTTTCTGGGTAATTTCTGAGTACTAAATTTTTATACTTCTCTTCCATTTCATCATCTTTAATGAGCAAACTAATTCTATAAAGATTAAACCAAGATGGAAGCACATAGCTCGATGTATCATAATCTACTATCAATCTTTCAAAAGATTTTATAGAATGTGGATAATCTTCAAAGTCCTCTTTGTAAATATTACCTAATGCAAAAAGCGCCTCAATAATTTTATTATGAGAGGCTTTCATTTTTTTATCCGTAAGTGGTAAAAATTGCAGGTAATATTCGGGAGTGGTTTTTTCGTTTACTTTAATTCCACTTGTGTCGGTTTTAGAAGAATCATTTTCGTTTGCTAAAGATCCCTCATCAGGTATTAAACTTTCTTTATTACTTCTTCTCCAATTATCTTCTAATTTTCTATCTCCCCATTTTTTTCTAAAATCAGAAAACCCAAAACCCATAGTATTTTGGTTATAGAAATACCATTCACCTTTATTAGTTCCTCCACCCGGAACATTATTCTCCATAAAATCTACACTATTATTATTACTTTCGGCTAATTGATTTTCCTGTTCTTCTTTTTCAGCTTTTGCAATTAAATCATCAATAACCTTAATTCTAAATTCTACATCAGTTGCCATTCTTTGCAGACTATCTTCTTTTTGTACAATAACAATATTGTCTGCCAATTTTTTCAATGCTTTTGTTCGCATTTCAATTTTTTCATAGTCTTTATACTCTTTTGGCAATACTGTTAAACAACTATCATAATAATTGTACGATTTTAAGTATTTAGGAATATCATAAAAATATTGCCCCAACCTTAAATAAGTTATTGCTTTTTGTTTAGTATTTGTGGTACTATACGCAGCAGATTTTGTAAGATAATCTATCGCTAACGAATCTTTTTCTTCTTTAAAAGCAATATCTGCCAAAGCATAATAAATCTGATCTTTATAATCTTCATTCTTTTTATCTTTTAGCATTTTTCTAAGCATTTTTTTAATGCTACTCTGCCCTTCTCCTTCTGTATCAAAAGCTAATGCTCTACTGATTTTTGCATTAAAAAGCATTTCATACCCAGGCTTCAATTTTATTACTTTACTAAAATAAATAGAAGCTTGTTCAAACTCTTTTTGTTTTAGCCAAAGCTGAGCTAACACATAATTGAATCTTATTTTATGGTGTTTCTTCCTAGTAGTTTCCAATGCCTTTTCGAGGTGTTTTATGGCTTCTTCTCTATTGTTTACCCGAATATAATAATCAGCAAAAACAGCATTAAATTCGCTAGCAAACTGTTTAGGAATACTTTTCTTTTCTTCTATTTTTTTCAGGATAGCTTCCGCTTTATTCAATTCTTTTAATTCCAAATGAGTTCTTGCTAACCAAATTTGAGCTTCGTAACCGGGCGGTTTTTTATTATAGGCTTTCGCCACATATTCAAAAACTTCTAATGCAATATAAAATTCTTGTTTATAAAAACGAGCCCTCCCCATTAACATATAACAATCATCAATCCACCTAACATGTTCTTCATTTCTAATATATATAGAGTGTCTATCAATTACATTAGTGGTTTTATCTATCACTCTTTCCATATTGGGAAACATGCTTTTAGATTTTGTTTCATCAGGATAAATAAATATTGGAATAAGCTCAGAAAAATCATCGCTGTGTTCTTCTCGCAGCTTTTTCACATCTGCTTTCATAATTTCTCGGGCATTAAAATACCCATTATACCTTGCTGTGGTATTATGATAAGCTCTTCTGGTAAAAGTATTTTTCTTTCTTGAACAAGAAGCAAGCACCAATAAAAGTGCAAATGTTATTAATATGACTTTGTTTAACTTCAAAAAATAAATTTTGTGTTGTATAACTACAAAATACAGTGTTTAGTATAAAAACATGCGAATGTACTTAAATTTATATAGTCTGCACAGTTACAAAAGTGCTATTTTTTATTTGGAGTTAATAAATATTTCTTAATTCATTTTCATTATTGCTTCATTTAAAAGTATATTTGTTACCTCTTAAAAAGTAGTATTTATTTATGGAAAATTACATTGTTTCAGCTAGGAAATACAGACCAGTAACTTTTGATACTGTAGTTGGGCAACATTCCATCACTTCTACTTTAAAAAACGCTATTAAAACAGCACATTTAGCACAAGCATTTCTTTTTTGCGGGCCACGAGGAGTAGGAAAAACTACTTGTGCAAGAATCTTAGCAAAAACCATTAACTGTTTTAATATTACTCAAAATATTGAAGCGTGCGATGAATGTGAATCATGCAAATCTTTTAATGAAGGACATTCTTTAAATGTATATGAACTCGATGCAGCTTCAAATAACTCTGTTGATGATATTAGAGCTTTGATAGATCAGGTGAGGTTTGCTCCTCAGCTTGGCACACATAAGGTGTATATTATTGACGAGGTACACATGTTATCTCAGGCTGCCTTTAATGCTTTCTTAAAAACATTAGAAGAACCTCCAAAACATGCTATTTTTATATTAGCTACTACCGAAAAACACAAAATTATCCCAACGATATTATCTCGTTGTCAGGTTTTTGATTTCAATAGAATTCAAATTGAAGATATTGCCAACCATTTGGCACACATTGCTGAAAAAGAAACTATTGAAGCTGAAAAAGAAGGTTTACACATTATCGCTCAAAAGGCAGATGGAGCCTTAAGAGATGCTCTTTCTATGTTCGACCAAATCGTTAGTTTTTCAGGAAATAAAATAACGTATCAGGATGTAATTGATAACCTTAATATTTTAGATTACGATTACTACTTTAAAATTACCGATGCTATTATTACTAACAACATTTCTAATGCGCTGTTAATTTTTAATGAAATATTAAATAATGGTTTTGATGGACATAACTTTATTAACGGATTATCTGAACATTTAAGAAACTTACTGGTTTGCCAAGATAATGCAACAGTTAATTTATTAGAAGTTGGTCCTTCTATTAAAGAAAAGTACTTAGAGCAATCTAAAAAAATAAATCTTAATGATTTAATTTCGTTTTTATCCATTACTTCCCAAACAGACACTACTTATAAAAGCAGTAAAAATAAACGGCTTTTGGTAGAAGTTATGTTAATGCAACTATGCAGTAGAAACTACTCGCAAGACGAAAAAAAAAAGCCCATAATTAACCTCCCTTTTTCTAACAACAAAGAGTTAGCAAAAACTATTGAGAAGCATGAGGGTGTTGTTGTTCATCTTAAAAAAGAACAACCTCAACCAATACCAACGGCAGTTGTTAATGAACCAATAATCTCACTTAACAAACCTAAAACACCAACAATTGAAGAAAAAAAAGTAACTCACATTCAGCAATTAGATAGTTTTCAATTATCTGGAACAATTTCTATAAAAGAACAACTTGCTGACAACAAAAACTCCGGAAAAAAAGAAGATAGCTCAGAAAAACCTACCACACCTTTCACAGAAGAAGCATTCTTAGCTCAATGGAAAATTTATAAGAATAAACTTTTAGCTGATGGCCAAATTATGTTTGCTTCGGCTTTTGAAAATGCTCCTGAAATTGACGGAGCATTGATAAAAGTTATTGTAGAAAATAAAGCCATAGTTGATGAATTCACTACTCAGAAACCTGATATTTTAGACTTTTTTAGAGCTACTCTAAACAATTATAGTATTGATTTCGAATTGAGTATTAATAAAGACAAAGCCAATAAGAAAGCGTTTACTCCCGAAGAAAAATTTGAAAAAATGTCAGGGAAAAATCCGATTTTAAAACTATTAAGAGATAGGTTAGATTTAGAGATTGGATATTAACAAAAAAGTCCCAATTTAATTGGGACTTTTTTTATTCTACTTAATACGTTTTTATGTTCCAAAAACACTACTTGCAACAAATTCGTGAGTTGGGTTAGTAATTAATACCGGAATTTCTGCATCGTTAGCAATTACTTCTTGTTCATCGCTACCAAAGAAATCAGGCAATAAAGCTCCTTCTTGTGTATTTACAATAACAATTAAGTCTGCATCCATTTTAGCAGCGTATCTTACCAATTGTTTTTTAAAGTTTCCGCTTCCTTCTACCGCTCTGTCTATTTCGTAAGGTAAATTTTTCTCATCGAAATATTTTTTAGCAAAACTTAATTCCTGATTTAATTTTTTCTTTAAAAACTCATCAGATTCAGAATCAGCAAAAATATGGATTCTGCTTTTAAAATGCTTAGCAATACTTGCTGCAATTTTTAATTTCTGTTTCGTCACATCTGCATGATCAATAGGTACAACTATATCATCATAAGTATCTGTTGCTGAAGGTTCTTTTTCTTGGACTACGATAAATGGTACTTTGGAATGAGAGATTACTTTTATAGCGTGGCTACCCAATATTTTTTGCATTCCTCTTGCTCCATGCGTTCCCATTACAATATATCCGGCAGAAATTTCTGATGCAACATCTCCAATATCTTCAAATATACTTCCTATTCTTACAACTACATGCATATTAACACCATACTTCCCTTCTGCTTTTAATGCAATCTCTTTTAGTTTTTCACGGGTTGGTTCAACTTCTTTTTGTTTTGACACAACATGTAAAAGATAAACATCACCATTATAAGATTTTGCTACTTGTGCAGCATGACTGATTGCACAATCTGCAACAGATGTAAAATCATGAGGAACAAGTACTTTATAAATTTCTTTATCCATAGAATTGTAGTTTTATTGAAATTATTCCGAACAAATATAATATTATTCTTATTATTTTGAAGAACTTATCAAAAAAGTTTTTATTAAATATCTTTTAATTTAAAAGTCTCCATAAACTTCGTAGTAAAATCTCCTTTTCTAAACTTCTCATCTTGCATTAATTGCTGATGAAATGGAATAGTAGTTTTAATTCCCTCAATAATATACTCATCTAACGCTCGTTGCATTTTTGTTATTGCTTCTTCTCTGGTCTGAGCTACGGTAATTAATTTAGCAATCATAGAATCGTAATAAGGAGGAATAACATAACTTGCATAAGCATGTGTATCGATTCTAATTCCATGTCCTCCAGGAGAATGATACGTTTTAATCACTCCCGGACTTGGTCTAAAATCATTAAAAGGATCTTCTGCATTGATTCTACACTGAATAGAGTGAAGTTGTGGGTAATAATTCTTTCCAGATATTTTATCTCCTGCAGCTAATTTTATTTGTTCTTTAATTAAATCAAAATTAATCACTTCTTCAGTAATAGTATGTTCTACCTGAATACGTGTATTCATTTCCATGAAATAAAAATCTCTATTTTTATCTACCAAAAACTCTACGGTGCCCACTCCTTCATATTTTACTGCTTTAGCAGCTTTTATAGCAGCTTCTCCCATTTTCTCTCTCAACTTATCGGTCATAAATGGCGAAGGAGTTTCTTCTACTAATTTTTGGTGTCTTCTTTGAATAGAACAATCTCTTTCTGAAAGGTGACAGGCATTTTTACCATCTCCTGCAATTTGAATTTCAATATGACGAGGCTCTTCAATAAATTTTTCCATGTACATTCCGTCATTTCCAAAAGCAGCCGCAGCTTCTTTTCTGGCAGAATCCCAAGCAGCTTCCATTTCCTCTTCATTCCAAATTACACGCATACCTTTACCACCACCACCGGCAGTAGCTTTCATCATTACAGGATATTTTATTTTTTTAGCCGTTGCTTTTGCATCTGCTAAATCTTTTAACAATCCTTCAGAACCTGGCACAACAGGAACTCCTGCTTTAATCATAGTAGTTTTTGCAGAAGCTTTATCTCCCATAGCATCAATCATTTCTGGTGATGCTCCGATAAATTTTATTCCATTTTCCTGACAAATTTTTGAAAATTTGGCATTTTCAGATAAAAATCCATATCCGGGATGAATAGCATCAGCATTTGTAATTTCAGCCGCTGCAATTATATTAGGTATATTAAGGTAAGATAATGAGCTTTGAGCTGGACCTATACAAACAGCTTCATCTGCAAATCTAACATGCAAACTATCTTTATCTGCAGTAGAATAAACAGCAACCGTGCTAATTCCCATTTCTTTACAAGTTCTGATAACACGTAAAGCTATTTCACCTCTATTTGCAATTAATATTTTTTTAAACATAATTTAAATTTGGAAATTAAACAATTTGAAAATTTGAAAACGAATCTATTAAGATAGATTACAGTTTGTTCAAAATATTAATTTAACTTGGATCTACTAAAAACAATGGTTGGTCATACTCAACAGGAGAACCATCATCAACTAAAATTTTAACGATTTTTCCGCTAATTTCAGCTTCAATTTCGTTAAACAATTTCATTGCTTCAATAACACAAACTACTGTTTCGTTTTTCACCTCATCACCAACACTAACATAGTTAGGCTTATCTGGAGAAGGTTTTCTATAGAAAGTTCCAATCATTGGAGACTTAATAGTAACATAATTAGCATCTTCACTTGGTGCTTCTTTTGCCGGAGCAGCAGGTGCAGCTTGAGGTTGTGCCTGAGGAGCAGCAGCTGCAGGAGCTTGCTGAGCCTGTTGTTGCTGTTGCGGTTGAACAACTTCTTGTCTGATTACCTCAACAGTTGGCTGATTACCTCTTTTATAAGGAGGAGTTTTTATTGTGATTTTAAAATCTTTGTTTTCAATTTCAACTTCACTTACTCCCGATTTTGCAACAAATTTTATTAGTTCTTGAATTTCTGATGACTTCATAATTTATTTGTTTTTGTTATTTCATTTATTTGTATCGTAAGCCCACTTTACCCAAATAGCTCCCCAAGTAAATCCACCACCAAAAGCAGATAAAATTACATTATCTCCTTTTTTAAGTTGGTTTTCCCATTCCCATAAACATAAAGGTATTGTACCCGAAGTGGTATTTCCATAACGCTGAATGTTAAGCATCACTTTTTCGTCACTTAACCCCATTCTTCTAGCCGTGGCATCGATTATTCTTTTATTTGCCTGATGTGGCACTAACCAAGCGACATCATCGCTGGTTAAGTTATTTTTTTCCATAATTTCAGCAGAAACATCTGCCATATTAGTTACAGCAAATTTAAATACCGCCTGTCCTTCTTGATGGATATGGTGTTCTTTGTTTTTAACTGTTTCTAATGTAGGTGGGTAAGCAGATCCTCCTGCTTTTTGATGTAGGTGTTGAAATCCTGACCCATCACTTCTTAGAATAGAATCTTTCACTCCAAAGCCTTCTTCATTTGGTTCTAACAACACTGCTCCACATCCATCTCCAAAAATGATACAAGTCGTTCTATCTTCATAATCTACCAAAGCAGACATTTTATCTACTCCTACTACTACTACTTTTTTATGAGATCCTGATTCAACATATTTTGACCCTGTTGTTAATCCGTAAAGAAAACCTGAACAAGCAGCATTAATATCAAAGCCAAAAGCATTAGTTGCTCCAACTTTATCTGTTATAATATTGGCTGTTGCCGGAAAAATATGATCGGCCGTTACAGTACAACAGATTAATAAATCTATTTCTTTTGGAGAGATACCTCTTTTTTCACACAATCCTTTCACTGCTTCTGCAGCCATTACTGACGAGCCTTTACCTTCGCCTTTTAATATTCTTCTTTCTTGAATTCCTGTTCTTGAAACAATCCATTCATCAGAAGTGTCTATCATGGTTTCTAATTCCTTGTTTGTTAAAACATAATCAGGAACATAACCTTTAACAGCAGTAATTGCGGCAGTAATTTTACTCATAATTTAGTTTTGCTTTAAAGTGGGTATTCTATTTTGAAAATGATTTTCAAAATTAGAAGAGATTTATAAAAAACAAAAACTTACTGAATTAATTCAGTAAGTTTTGCTAGTCTTTTCTTAGATAGCTACTGTTTTTTCAACTGCTAACTTACCTCTGTAATAACCACAATCACCACAAACTCTGTGATAAAGAACTGGTGCTCCACAGTTTGAACAATTTACAACTGTTGGCGCAACAGCTTTGTAATGAGTTCTTCTTTTGTCTCTTCTTGTTTTCGAGGTTTTTCTTTTAGGATGTGCCATTTTTATTTTAGTTTTCTGTTTTTAAATTTATTAGTTGAGCCCATCTAGGGTCGATTTCTGCTTCTTTTTGTTTTGTATTCTTTACTTGTATTTCTTTAAGTTTTTTTATTATCTCCGGATTACATTCACTTTTTTTGTGCTTTCTTCTCTGAGGAATATTTATTTGAATAAACTCATAAATGTATGGAGAGACATCAACTTGATGCTCACTTTCCGGCAAGATAACTATTTCATCCGTACCTTCATACATTTCCTCTCCAAACTTTACAATTAAATGTTCCTCACACTCCACTTCAATATCTACCGGCTCCAAACATCTATCACAATCTACATTAATTTTTCCTTTAATAGAAAAATTTAGTAACATCATGGTTGATTGTTTCTCTAATACTAATTCTACTTCAAAACTTGCATCATTGTAATCTTCATTTTCAAACAAACTAAAGAACGTTTTGCCAACTTTAAAGTCAAACTGGTGAACTCCTTGTTTCAACCCTGAAAAATCTATCGTGTATTCCTTTTGAAACTTCACTTAATTCAGTATTAATGAAAGCGGACAAAGTTATGAATTAATTTCTTTGTAAAAAAAGTATAAAGTGTATTTTTTAATCTCTCTTAAATTCAAGATAAAAATCACTTGTTAATAACTCATAATCAAACGAATAAACATGCCTTTTATCAGTCTCTATAGTCAAATTTTCAACCACTAATACAGCTTCCTTTCTCGAAAACTCTAACAAAACTCGTTTGCAAGCTTTTTTTGGATTGGGAAAAACATTCATTTTCTTATTTAAATATAATGAATATTTTTTTGCAAGCTCAACAAAATGTTCTGCTTGTTTTGGTAACACGACCGAAAAAACACCTTCCGATTTCAACAAGCGATTAACATGAAAAGCCAGTTGTTCAAAAGGAAGTAGCGAATTCTGTCTAGCAATATTCCTTTTCTGTTCTTTAGGCTGATAAGTATTATTAAAAAATGGCGGATTAGAAATTATGGTGTCGTATTTTTTATCGGGAGCATAATCTTGCAACGCTATATGATGAGCAAAAACACGATCGTTCCATTTACTATTAGCAATATTAATTGTTGATTGAATAAAAGCATTTTCTTCAATATCAATAGTATCTATCACAACATTTGAATTTCTCTGAGCCACCATTAAAGCCATCAACCCTGTTCCGCTACCAATATCCAACACATTTCCATCATTTATTTTTGCCCAAGCACCAAGCAATACACCATCAGTACCTACTTTCATGGCACACTTATCTTGTTCTATAAAAAATTGTTTGAATTGAAAGTCTTTACTCATCTCAAAGGTAATTTATTCCAAATAAATATCAATTAAGCCTTCGGGAGCATTTGTTTTGATTAGTTGTTTTTCGCGATTAACTTCAACAATAAAATCATCGCTAACAGGAATAAGAATTTCTTTATTATCAGGAGAAATAATTTCTAACACTGCCTGATGAGGATAATCCAACACTTGATTAATTATTCCTAAACTTCCTTTCTGCAAATCTTCAACAGTAAAACCTACTACTTCATGGAAATAAAATTTATTTCCTTTTAATGGTGGAAGCATACTTAAGGGCAAATACACTTCTTTAGCAACAAGGTTTTTAGCATCATCTACTTCTTCTACACCATCTAATTTTATAACAACAGTATTGTTATTTTGCAAGGTTGTTTTGGTAACAAAAAAAGGAACCAGTTGGTTATCCATTTTGTTTATTCGGATAAAAACTGATTCCAATTTCTTGTAAGCATTTGGTTGATCAACATCAAGTTTTACAACCAATTCTCCATTTTTTCCATGCACTTTAGAAGTATAGCCTAAATAAAAGGTTTCTTCTATTTTCATGTATAATTATTAATCTTCTTTTTTCTCTTCTTCAGCAGGAGCCTCTTCTTCTTTAGCTTCAGCTACAGGAGCCTCTTCAGTTGCCGGTGCTTCTTCTTTTACTTCAGCAGCTACTTCTTCAGCAGGAGTTTCAGTAGCTTCTTCAACCGGAGTATTTTTAGCAGCTATTTCAGCAGCTTTTTTATCTTTAGCTTCTTGCTCTGCTTTTAATCTAGCTTTTTCTTGCTCTTCCTTAGATTTAGAAAGGCTATCTTTTTTACCTTCAATTTTACCTTCTTTGTCTTTCATCCAAGCTTCGAATTTCTTATCTGCTTGTTCTTGAGTCATAGCTCCTTTCAACACCCCTCTATCTAAGTGGTCTTTGTGAAGCACTCCTTTGTAAGACAATAATGCACGACAAGTATCTGTTGGCTGTGCACCTGTTTTTACCCAATACAATGCTCTATCAAAATCGATATCGATAGTTGCCGGGTTAGTGTTTGGATTGTAAACACCTAATTTTTCAATGAATTTCCCATCACGTGGGGCTCTTGCGTCTGCTACAACAACATGGAAAAAAGCATATCTTTTTTTACCGTGACGTTGTAATCTAATTTTTGTAGACATCTTCTAATGTTTAAAAATTGATAAATAAATAATTAGTTCTCCCAAAATAAATTGGGCTGCAAATTTACAAATTAGTTTGAATTATACAACTTTTTAATTAATTCTTGTTAACTAAGCCTATTTATTCGTGTTTTTTGAATAAATTTTGATAACATTTGCCCTTCAAAATTACTTTATATTTTTTTTAATGTGCGGAATTAGCGGCTATATCTCCAATAAAAAACTTCCTTTATCGGCAATGACAAATGCATTGCACCACCGAGGTGTTGATGCATCTGGAAATATTGAAAAAGAAATCAATAGCCGCTATGTAGGTTTGGGTCACAACAGACTAAGCATTATCGACCTTTCGGAAAACGGCAATCAACCTTTTTCATCTTCCGATGGTAAAGTACATTTAATTTATAATGGTGAAACGTACAATTTTCAGGAATTAAAAACCACTTATTTAGCAAACGAAAAATTCACCTCCAGTTCTGATACAGAAGTATTGTTAAAACTCTATTTACTTAAAGGTATCGATTTTGTTCACTTGCTCAATGGTGATTTTGCTTTTGCTATTTTAGATGAAAACATCAACCAACTTTATTTAGTGAGAGACCGAGCGGGAGTTAAGCCCTTGTATTTTCATAAAAATGAAAGCTCTTTGGTTTTTGGATCAGAAATAAAAGCCATTATAAAAGCGGGAATTCAACCTCAACTAGATACCGAAAACCTAATGAACTATTTTGTTTTCAAATATTCTCCAAAATCAGAAACCTTGTTTAAAAACATTTTTAAACTTTCGCCTGCTCATATTGGCACTTTCGATATTAATTCGGGAACTTTTGAAACAACTGCTTATTGGCACCCCAAAAAGCAACCTAATTATAGCAACATCTCTTACCCTGAAGCTCAGGAAGAACTCCGTAACTTAATGCAAGATGCTGTTGAGAAAAGATTAATTGCCGATGTTCCTATTGGCACTTTTTTGTCGGGAGGAATTGATTCTTCTATTATTGCCTCTTACCTAAAAAACAATACTAATATTAAACATTATTGTGCAGGAAAGGCTGCCGAAGATTTGAAAAAAGAAGGCACCACCTCCGATTATTACTATGCCAAAAAATTAGCTAACGAATGGAACTTATCACTTTCTAAAATTGCTATTGGAAGCGACAATACTACACTTGAAAACATTAGAACAACCATTCAATACAGTGATGATTTAATTGCTGATGGCTCTCAAATTCCTTCTTACCTAATTACACAAGAAGCAGCTAAACACTCAAAAGTTATTTTATCCGGTATGGGCGCTGACGAACTTTTTTTAGGTTATGCCGGGCATCAACTCGCATTGATAGATGGTTGGTTACACAAGATGCCTTTGTCGGTAAAAATTTCTCATGTATTGGCTAATCTCGATCAAGGAAAAGGAAAGTTTAAAGCTTTTAGAAGGTATTTACATAAATTGGGGAAATACCATAACTACCCCAATTACCGATTTGGCATTTATACCATTGTAGGAGATTTTGAAAATGCAGCTAGTATTTTTGGCAACAACAAAGAAAAAACCATTGATTTACTTTCTTCTTATTTTCCTGAGGAACAAAACCCATTTGATGCGTTTACCGATTTTGAACACGAAAATTTCTTACAAAAAAATGTAGCTTATTTCGATAGAATGACCATGGCTAATAGTATTGAAGCTCGTGTACCTTTTTTAGATTACCGAATTATAGAGTTGGCTTATGCCCTGCCGAGAAATTACAAACTCAATAAATTTGGAAAAACCAAAGCTGTTTTAAAGGATGCTTACAAAACTGCTTTACCCAACTACATCACCAATCGAAGAAAAGCAGGTTTTGGTATGCCTTTGAGAAGTATTTTTAGCTACGAAGAAAAAATAAATGAACTCCTCGACAAAGACTTTTTCCATCAAATCGATGGGCTTTCCATGGTGTATATTGAACGTATCATTCAAGCTCATTTACGAGGCGAAGAAGATAATTCTGCACTCATTTACGCCCTTATTTCTTTTCAGGAATGGTATAAAATGCATATTGATTGATTGGGTATCAATCAATATACATAAAACAAAGTCTTTTTAATAGAAAAATTATTCTTTTACTATTTTATAAGTTTTAACCTCTTTTTCGGATGAAAGAGAAAGAATATACATTCCTTTATTTAATGAAGACATATCAATTTTTTCTCTAAAACTATTTGACAAACCTGCCAACTGATTATTAAATACTTCTTCTCCTAAAACATTTGTTAATGAAACAGTAAGAGTGTTATGGTCGTTTGAGTTTGACTCAACAAACAAAACATCTTTAGAAGGATTAGGGTAAACCATATAATTATTAAACATACTTAACTCTTCAACACTTATAATTAAACCAGCACTTGATGCTTTATTAGATATAATAGAATTATAAGTAGTACTAGATTTTGATGAAATACAAGATCCACTTGGAAGGACTACTTCAATTAAATATATAGAATCTGTAAAAGTTGGCGAAACATCAGTAAAACTACTGTTTGAGCTATTTACGCTACCAATTAAATTAAACTGTGTACCATTTCCTCTCCAAATATTATATGTACTAAACGATAATCCTTCATAATGATTCCATATCAAGTTTATTTGTTGTTGTAATCCTAAATTTACGGTAAGGTGAATTGTTTTATGAGGCGAACCTAATTCAGACTCAATATTACCCTTACTAACTTGACTAATTTTATATCTTTCAGCATTTTGAGCAGGAACTGAAGATGTATCTATAAATTCACTTAACGAGTCTGCATCAACACTTCCTATAAGGTTATAAACACCCAAAGTACTGGTTTCTCTATAAATATTATATTGACTAATTACTTGTGATGAAAATTGTTTTTCCCAAACTACCATATTCTTAGAAAGTAAAGTATCTGTTGTTACAATACATATTTCTTGCGGCACAAAACAAGGGTAATTTGAAACAATATTTGGATTTGTGGAAACAGTAGAAACATTGCTAAAATTAGAAGTTATAGATGAATTTTGAAAAGTAAATGAATTAAAAACAATGTTTGTACTATTGTTTACTACTACATTTGTGTCTCTATTTATTTGATTACAATCTGAATTCCCTAATGAATCCAATACAAAAAGAGAAAAATCACTCATAATTTCCGTTGTTAACATTGAGTAGTTCTGATTGCTGTTTTTTATAATACTCACCTGATTACCAGGATATACTAAATTAAAAGAATTTATCCAACTGATATTTCCAAGTGTATCCGATTTTATAAAAAGTGGATAACCATATTGCATATCAACTGCTGATATTATAAAATCTTCACCATCATTAATAATTTGAATATAAGTTGAATCTGTCATAGGCTCTATATCAACTGAAGTTTTATTCCATTCAATCACTCCCAATTCATCAATCTTCATTATGGCTAATTCAAAATAATTATTTAATCCTACCATCATATATCCACCATTATTTACAGGAGTAATATCGCTAAACCAAGCTTCGGTATTTATATTCGAATTAACATAAGCATTTGTCCATAATTCATTTCCATTGTTATCAAATTTTGAAATTATAGTATTTATAGGAGCTCCCAAATATGCACCTTGAGCAGTTGCTAAAACAATATAGTTACTATCCGAAGTGTGAATTATTTTTTTGCCCTTTATAATCATATTATTTTGATTTTGTATCTCATAATTTTTTGCCCATAATGTATCTCCATTACCATTGATTTTAGATAAAAATAAATCAGTATTATTGGTTACTGAATTATGTAACCCACCAGTTATTAAATAATTAGAATCATACATTTCAATTATATCTCCACCAAAATCATTACCCATTCCACCATAAATTTTAGACCATAAAACATTTCCTAATGAATCCGTTTTAAACATATAAACATCTTGTCCATTTGCTCCAAAACTTGTTGTGGTCCCTATAAATATAGTTCCACTATCTGGCGTTTGAATAAAGTTAGATAATCTTTCATAACCTGTCCCACCATAAGCTTTAGTCCATAAGGTATCTCCATTACCTTGATCTGCTATTTTTATAACATATATATCAAATCCTCCCGAAGCAAAACCAGGCGTATATCCTCCTAATAATAGCCCTCCATCTTGGGTTTCTACAATAGCTTGTGCTGCGTACATTTGACTGCCCCCGAAAACCTTATTGCTTAATTGAGCTTTTATTAATAAAGGAGAACTAATTACACTTAAAATTAAAGTGATTTTAAAAAGGTTTATTTTAATTTTCATAGAATTTGATTTTAAATGTAACGTAGGTGCAAATATAAAGAGAAATATAGAATAACAAGATGATTAAAATCACAATATACTACTCATAAAACTTCTTAGACGCATTCCAATAAACATCCATTTCTTCCAGTGTCATGTCGCTTAGCGTTTTACCCTCTTTTTTAGTTTCTGTTTCTAAGTATTGAAAACGGTTAATGAATTTTTTATTGGTTTTTTCCAAGGCATCTTCGGGATTAATGTTCAAAAACCTTCCATAATTCACTACTGCAAAAAGTAAATCGCCATATTCTGCTTCAATACGTTCTTGGTTTTGAGCATCCACTTCTTCTTTTAGCTCATCCATTTCTTCTTTTACTTTTTTCCAAACTTGCTCTTTGTTATCCCAATCAAAACCTACACCTCTGGCTTTATCTTGTATTCTTATGCATTTTATTAATGCCGGGAGCGATTTTGGCACTCCTTCCAACACAGAAGTTTTACCTTCTTTCAGTTTTAATTTTTCCCAATTGGATTTTACTTCTTCTTCATCTTTAACAGTTATTACCTGTCCCGAATTCTCGGGATCACCATAAATATGTGGGTGACGATGAATTAATTTCTCGCAAACACCATTTAACACATCTGCCATATCAAAATCATTGGTTTCTGAACCAATTTTAGCATAAAAAACAAGGTGTAACATTAAGTCGCCCAACTCTTTTTTTATTTCTTCCATATCGTTATCCAAAATGGCATCGGTAAGTTCGTAGGTTTCTTCAATGGTTAGGTGACGAAGACTTTGCATGGTTTGTTTTTTATCCCACGGACATTTTTCTCTTAGTTCATCCATAATGATTAACAAACGTTCAAAGGCTTTTAATTTTTCTTGCATCATAAAAAATGGTATTTCGGTTTTATCTTCTATTTTTGTTTGGTGGTAAAAATGATTTTCAAATATCGGCTATTTTTATGTCTTTTCCTTAGTTGGCAAACATCATTTTCTCAACAAAGCGTTCCTGAATTTGGAATTGAAGAAACTGTTCATTATGGTTCTATATTACCTCATCGCCCAATAGTAACCGAAATTATTGAAGGACATTCTTTTATTTATGAAGTTTCTTTTTATAAAAACACAAATGGTAAGAAAGCGTGGCAACAACTTTTTAATTATCCTAAAATTGGTATTTCAGCAATGTATCTAAATTTAGGAAATGAAGAAGAGTTGGGTAATTCCTTTGGTTTTTTTCCTTATATTCAAATTCCGTTGAGCAAGCAAAAAATTAGATGGGAACTTCGTTTTGGATATGGTTTCGGTTATGTAGAAAAACCTTTTGACCGTGCAGATAATTATAAAAACATAGCCATAGGTTCTAGGTTTAATACACTCATAAATGTAAATTCTTTATGGAAAATCCAGGCTTCTAAACATATCGCTTTTTCTGCGGGTATTTCTTTAGTCCATTTTTCTAATGGTTCTTTTGTACGTCCAAACTTAGGTTTTAACGTCTTTTCATTGAATACGGGTGTTTCTTATAGTTTCGGTAAGGATAAAGAAATTCAAACAACTACCCTTCCTAACAAAGAAAAAACATGGGAACATTTTATAGTTGCCAATACCGGGTTAAAAGAAATCCCTCCTGTGGAAGGTCCTAAGTATTACATCGCAAATATTGCTTACAACATGGTAAAACCAATTAATAACAAAACCTCTTTTGGTTTTAGTGCCGATATTTTTTACAACAAATCAATAGAAGCTTTAATTGAATACAATGACAATATAGAAGCATCAAAAACTGACAACTTAAGAACCGGACTTGGAGCAATATACGGAATAAACATAGGAAATATAATGCTTTCTTTACACATGGGTGGATATATTTTACCAAGTTACAAAGAGGATGGTTATTTTTATCATAGAATAAACTCTAGATATAAAATAAACGACAACTTATTTTTTAATTTAGGATTAAAAAGTCATTGGGCGGTAGCTGATTTCATTGAAGTAGGTCTGGGATTTAAAATAAAATAAATGCAACTTGTTTTAAAATATAGAATTTTCTTTTTTGCAATTATTATGATTGTGCTAAATGCTTGTGTAAAAGAAAGTGCTTGTATTAAATCTACCGGAAAACAGGTTGTAGAGACGAGGATTATCGGAAATGACATTACCCATATTGTTTTAAAAGATAAATTGAATTTGGTGCTCCGTCAGGATAGTATTGTTTCACTTACTATTGAAGGCGGAGAAAATTTATTAAAATATGTTAGAGCTAGGCAAAAAGGAACGGAATTAGAATTGAAAAACGATAACAAGTGTAATTTTTTAAGAAGCTACAAAGAAGAAATTACAATTTACCTATCCTTACCTAATATAAAGTACATCAATTATACAGGCTTTGGAAATGTTAGTAGCTTAGGAGAGTTAAAATTAGATGAATTTACTTTTGAAACACGCAACGGAACAGGTAGTATTAATCTTACAATAGATGCTCAAAAAATAAATATTTTACAACATACCGGTCCTGCAGATTTTACTTTAAATGGAAAAGCTAAGTTTACTTATTTATTTTCAGGAGGGTCAGGTTGGTTAACTTGCAAAAACTTAATTAGTGAGGATGCCCATGTCAACCACGATGGAACAGGAGATGTAATTCTGACATCAACTAATAGTTTACTTGTAGAATTAACTTCATTAGGAAACATTGAATATTATAGCAATCCAAGCATTACTATTAGTCAATACACCGGAAGAGGAAAACTGATTAAGAAATAAGGTTTACTCTCCTAAAAGTGCTTTTTTTAAGTTTTTATCGGCAGGTGTATCAGAGAGCCAAATACCAAACAATGCTTTTTTAAAATCAAGTCCTTCAATTTTTGCCATTAATTTGCCATTTTTAACAACTAGAGTTGCTTTATTAGGAACATAAAAAATATCAAACACATCACCTTTTTTTATTTCATCTTTAAACGCTCCAATAAACTGATCTATCTCTTTTTGGATGGGAGCAGTTTTTCCATTCGTAGAATTTTTAAAGCCTTCATTAACGGCACTTATCATTTTATCACTTGTAATTAATGAAGAAACAATTTGCAATTTTATAGCAATATGTTCATTGGCTTCAACAATTTTTTTAGCATCGGTAGATTTGGTTTTTATATACAAACCCGCCACATACATATCCATAAATAACTTTACTCTGGCACCTGCCCCATTAAGCTCTAATTCTGTTTCGCCAACTTTTACTTTTTTAGGCATGGTAACATCACCAATAGTAATTTGAGCTTGAGTTATAGTTGTCGTTAAAATCAGTAAAACAAGTAACAATAATTTTGAATTTTTCATAGCTTTTAGTTTATGTCGTTGGTAAATCTTCATCTGGTTTACTTTTATCCCTTATTTCTAAATTGATATCTTCTAAATCCTCTTCACTTGTTATTTTTTTGTCTGCTTTGGCATGAGCAATACTTACATTTAACTCATAACCAATTAACAAAACTAAGGAATTAAAATAAATCCACAATAACACAACTATTAAAGTACCAATAGAACCATATACCTTATTATAATTTGCAAAGTTATTTACATAATAACCAAAACCTGTAGATATTAATATTGCCAAGCCTGTAGCTAAAGTAGAGCCTGCCGACATAAACCTAAATTTTCCTCCTTTTAAATTCCCAAAATAATAAATAGAAGATATTCCCGTAAAGAACAATATAAGTAAGGTTGCCATTTTAATTACAGCAAGTGTTCCTAAAGAAATATTGGCAGGAAGCCACTCCTGAATTATTAAATAATTAATAATAACCTTATAGAAAATCATTAAAAAAATAGCTAAAACCATTAATACCGTAAGGATTCCTAATATTAAAAAAGAAGTGAGTCGTTGTTTAACAAATCCTATTTTTTTTTGTAGTGAATGATAAGAATGATTAAACTCTTCTATCATGGAATTAACACCATCGCTGGCAAAATACAAAGCAAAAATAAACCCTAATGAAAGTAAGGTATCATGCCTTTTATGCACTAAATCATCCATGGTACTTCTAGCCATTTCATAAGCATCATCAGGTAAAAGTCCTTCTAAAAGAACCAATAAATTATTATAAAAATCTTCAATAGGAATATAGGGTAGTAATGATAATAAAAAGATTAATGCCGGAAAAATAGCTAAGAAAAAACGAAAAGCTAATGCCGCTGCTCTTGTGGTTAAAGAGCTTTCTTGCATACCTTTAAATAGAAAAGTTAATACTTCAAACAGTGGGATTCCATCAAAACCGGGCAAAACTATTTTTTTCGACCAAGCAATAAGTTGCTTCACCACTTTTAAATCAAGTATTTTTTTTACAATTTTTGATGCCATATAGCTAAAATAAAAAAAGCCTATGTTTTTTCAAACGTAGGCTGTAAAAATATTTCTTAAAAAAGAAAAGAACAAACTTAATTACTCTTCAGCTTTTCTTAACTTCTCAACATAGATAGCTTTAATTTTCTGTGCTCTGTTAATTACAGAAGGCTTATCATACTGTTTTCTATTTCTCAATTCTTTGATAGTCCCAGTTCTTTCGTACTTTTTCTTGTACTTCTTTAAAGCTCTTTCGATGTTTTCACCATCTTTAATCGGTATAATTATCATTCCTATTGTGTTTTTAAAATTATTAAAAGGGCTGCAAATTTAAAGATAAAATTATAATCTGCAAGTTTTTTTATTTTAATATTTCTCTTGATATAACTAATTTTTGAATTTCTGATGTTCCTTCACCAATAGTACAAAGTTTAGAGTCTCTATAAAACTTCTCTGCCGGAAAATCTTTAGTATATCCATAACCTCCAAAAATTTGTACTGCGTCTGTAGAAACCCTAACAGCAACCTCAGAAGAATAATATTTAGCCATTGCAGATACTTTAGTAACAGGCAATCCTTTATCTTTAAGGTCTGCTGCTTCATAAATTAACAATTCTGACGCTTCAATATCAGTTGCCATATCTGCTAACTTAAAAGCAATTGCCTGAAATTGAGAAATTGGTTGATTAAATTGTTCTCTCTCTTTAGAATAAGCTAAAGCAGCTTCATAAGCTCCTTTGGCAATTCCTAATCCTAACGATGCAATTGAAATTCTTCCACCATCTAAAATCTTCATTGCCTGAATAAATCCTTCTCCAACATTTCCCAACACATTATCTTTATGCACTCTACAATCTGCAAATATTAATTCAGCAGTTTCGGATGCTCTCATTCCTAATTTATTTTCTTTTTTTCCTGATGAAAAACCCGGAGTTCCTTTTTCAATAACAAAAGCAGTCATCCCTCTTGAATCACCTTTTTCACCAGTCCTAGCAATTACTACTGCAATATCTCCAGAAATAGCGTGAGTAATAAAGTTTTTAGCACCATTTAGCACCCAATAATCGCCATGTTGTTTAGCGGTGGTATTCATTCCTCCAGCATCAGAACCTGTATTATGTTCTGTTAATCCCCAAGCTCCAATCCATTCAGCAGTTGTTAATTTAGGTAACCATCTTTTTCTTTGCTCTTCATTGGCAAACATATAAATATGGTTGGTACAAAGAGAATTATGTGCAGCAACTGAAAGTCCAATAGAACCACAAACTTTTGCAATTTCAGAAACTACCACAACATATTCACTGTAACTCATTCCCGAACCACCATATTCTTGTGGAACAACTGCTCCCATTAAGCCTAACTCTCCGAGTTTTTTAAATACTTCTACAGGAAACTCTTGATTCTCATCCCATTCCATCATCTTTGGACGAATTTCTTTTTCTGCGAAATCTCTAATCATGTCAGCAATCATTCGCTGATTTTCTGTATATTCAAAATTCATATTATAATAAGTTAAGTTACCTTCTTTATTTCTAGAATGAAATTAAGTTGATAATATTGTTTGTATATTTTTTTAATTTTTCACTTCCTTTTAAAAATTCCAATTCCACTACAAAAGAAAAACCGGATACGTTGGCATGTTGCATTTGTATTAATTCTGCTGCTGCTGCTGCTGTCCCTCCTGTTGCCAACAAATCATCATGAATCAACACATTCCAATCTTTTTTTACCACATCTTGATGCATTTCCATTGCGGCTGTTCCATATTCTAACTCATATTCATAAGAAACAGTTTTATATGGTAATTTACCTCTTTTTCTAATCGGAATAAATGGAATATTTAATTTGTTAGCCAATAAAATTCCGAAGAAAAAACCTCTACTTTCAATTCCTACAATAGCATCTAAATGCATTTTTTCTGTTTGTTTTGCCAACTCATCTACAATTTCCGAACAAAGTTGTTGATCTAAAAAAATGGGAGTAATGTCTTTAAATAAGATACCTGGCTTAGGAAAATCAGGCACTTCTCTTATGGCTTTATCTAGTTTTTCACGAATCATTTTCGATTTTTTATCGGCTTACAATTTTAAGCACTTATTGTTTGGCTGGCAAGTGTTTTCAAATTATTTTTTTAGGTGTTGTAGCTATAAAGTCTTTCAAGTAAAACGGTTCAAAATAAGCTACATCTTCTAACTGATTATTAATTAGTTTCTTTAACGCTAATTCATTAATTTCTATGGCTGATGGTAATACATTTTTATTAAACAAAGCATTTTTATTTTCTGCAAATAATGTTTGGCATTTTTGTGCACCATCGCCAAAAAACAATATTTTTTGGTCAGTTAAAAATTTGCTGAAAGAATTTTCATCAATTATTTTAGCTGAAATGGGTTCTATTAACTCATTGTTAGCATCATAAATAGCAGTATAAACCTCCATTCTTCGAGCATCTATCATCGGACAAAAAAGCAAATTCTTATCTGTGATTTGTTTTGCCATACGCAATGCCATTGCTTGTAAGGTGTCTATTGCAATTAATGGCTTATTCAACGCATAACACAATCCCTTTGCTGAAGAAACTCCAATTCTCAATCCGGTATAAGAACCAGGTCCTTTACTTACCGCTATGGCATCAATATCATTAAATTTTATATTGGCTTTTTTTACCACTTTTTCTATAAAGTTGGTTACATTTTCGGCATGACTATATTCTCCTCCAAGCTCTTCAATAGCCAATAACTCATTGTCTTTAGAAAGTGCAATTGAACAAACTTTTGTTGCTGTTTCTATTCCTAATAGTATACTCATTTTAATTCTCCATAATTTTAATTTCTACTCTTCTGTTAGCACTCATTTCTGCTTCCGACTTCGGGTTTGGATGCAACATTTGCGTATTGCCATAACCAATAGAGGCAATTCGGATAGCTTCAATTCCGTTTTCAATTAAATATTCTTTAACTGCTTTTGATCTATCTTCAGAAAGAGTTTGATAGTCTTTTGTATTTCTTTGGTTAGGACCATTTACGTGTCCTTCCACTTCTATTTTTACATTTTTATTAATTTCCATAAAAGCTAATAAAGCTTTTAAATCGCCCGAAGCTTGAGGTAAAAATTTAGCTTGGTTGCCATAAAACTGAATGTTTCTTAAGTTTACTTTTCTGCCTTTTTGTATTTTCTCTAATAATACGGTTTGACTAAAAGTAGTCCTGTTTGAAGTAATGGTCACTTCTTCAGAATAAATTAAATAACCCGGAGAATTGGTGCTAATTGTAAGCTTATATTTACGTTGAGGAACGTCAACAGCATACGTCATAATATTACTTTTTTCTACCAATTTTTTTCTCAATCCATCAATAATAATATTACCGGCAACAGGTTTATTAGTTGTTTTATCTTTTATTTCAATACTCAACGAAAGTATATTGGTTTCAGGTATTGCTTCTTCAATTATTAGCTCAGGTTTTTCTCCTGCTACATTAATGGTTAAAGAATGACTTCCTCCTGCTCTTTTAGAGTTGTTTACCACCAACACATATTGTTCGTCTTTTTTAACTAAGAGCGATTTACTGTAATTATCGTTAATTCCGGCAGCTACAAAAGGCATGTTTCCATCTTTAGAAATTCCTGTATTAGCACTTCTGGAAAGGTTACTCCGTATAGGGGCGATTTTTTTAGCTTCAATTCTTTTACAAAATAAATTTTTATGCTCAAACAACAAAAAATCCCAATCGTTCCCTTCATCAAGAGATAGAATATCAAATGATAATTCTCCATCATAAGGAATGGATATTAAATACCAAATGGTGTTTTTTTCAATTTCAAAATTTAGTGAGTCGTATAAATCATTGCTTTCAAACTCTAAGGTTTCCCCATAACCCGAAATGTTTTTGGCTTCATAAAATGTATCTGTAAGGTGCAAGATTTTAGAACAATCGGCATATTGAGCATGACTATTGTTTAAGAAACAAAAAAACAACACTAATATAACTATGTGATAAATCTTTAACATAAGCAATCCACAAAATTAAGGATTGTTTATAAAAGAAATTTTCGAGCCAAAAGAAATAGTTTATCTACTTTTTTCATTTTCCAAAGCTTCATCTACCAAGGTAAGTTCTCTAAACCATTCTTCTCCAAACCTTCTGATAAGCGGTTCTTTTAAAAATTGATAGGTTTTTACTCCAAGCTCTTCTCCTAATGTGCAAGCATCTTTACAAATATCCCAATAGGCATAATTTACTGCGGTATAATCTGCAATTTTAGACAACCTTACAGGAAACAAATGGCAAGAAATGGGTTTTTTAAATGATGTTTTTCCATCTACGTAAGCCTGCTCAATAGAACATTTGGTAATGTTTTGTTCATCAAAAAAAACAAAAGCACATTCTTTTCCATTTACCAATTGAGTAACATAATCGCCATCGGTATCCACAGTATATAAATCTTCTTCTAAAGCAGCTATAGATTTTTCTGACAAATAAGGTTTTACTACTTCAAAAACATTTTCTAACTCCTCTAATTCTTGATATTCTAAAGGTGCTCCGGCATCTCCTTGTACGCAGCAAGCTCCTTTGCAAGCACTAAGATTGCACACAAATTTTCTTTCTAAAATTTCTTCGGAAACAATGGTGTCTTGGATTTGGATCATTCTATAATGTTAATTGGAAATTAAATAGTTAGGATTAAAGATTTTTTAGGATGTGGATGGTTTTTTCCAACATATCATCCGTAAAATTCAAATGCGTTACCATTCTGATTTGTTGTGGACCAAAAGCGATAGTTAAAATACCTTTTTGTTTTAGCTTTTCGATGATATCCGAATGAAGGTATTTAGCATTGATATTTGCCACCACAATATTGGTATCTATAGGCATAAGACTATCTACAAAGGGTAAATTTTGCAAGGCCTCACCCAATAATTTTGCTCTTTTATGATCATCTTTTAATCGCTCTACGTTATTTTCTAAAGCATAAATTCCTGCCGCAGCAATAAATCCTGCCTGACGCATTCCTCCGCCAAATATCTTTCTTATTTGTCGGGCTTTTTTTATGTCTGCTTTGCTCCCTACCAACAATGAACCCACAGGAGCTCCCAATCCTTTCGACAAACAAATAGAAATAGTATCAAAAGCATTACCGATATCTTTGGCAGTATAATCACTTTCTACAATGGCATTAAAAATTCTAGCTCCATCCAAATGAAATTTCAATCCTTTTTCTTTACACAAAGCAGCAATTTCTTTCATCTCATTAAGACTATAAATGCTCCCGCCACCTCTGTTCATAGTATTTTCCAAACTCACTAATTGCGATTCAGGCTTGTGTACATCATCCGGATTAATGGCTGCTAAAATTTGATTCGCTGTTAACCTGCCTCTGTCGCCCGAAATAAGTTTAGTTGCCAACCCTGAGTTAAATCCAATTCCTCCGCCTTCGTACTGATAAATGTGAGAAAGTTCATCACAAATTACTTCTCCGGGGGAGTTCGTATGAATTTTTATGGCTATTTGATTGGTCATAGTCCCTGATGGACAAAAAATACCAGCTTCTTTGCCAAACATTTTTGCTGCCAACTCTTCTAGTTGGTTAATGGTTTCATCTTCACCAAAAACATCATCGCCTACTTTGGCGTTCATCATTGCCTCCAACATGACTTTAGTAGGCTTGGTTACCGTATCACTTCTTAAATCTATAAACATAAAGCAAAGGTAAATTTTTAATTTATTTTATTGGTATTAACTATGATTATAAAATTTATGTAAAATTCGAATTTTTCAATAAAAAAGCCTCTAAATCAAACGAATTAGAGGCTTTTTTGTATTTAGTTTACTTCTTATGAAGCAGCTTGTAACTTTATTAAATTCAATGCAGAACCTGCTCTAAACCAATCTATTTGTTGTTGGTTATAAGTATGGTTCAATTTAACTTGTTCTTTAGTTCCGTCTGCATGAGCTAACTCTAAAGTTAATTGTTTGTCAGGAGCAAAGCCAGCTAAATCAATAAAGTTGAAAGTATCATCTTCTCTAACTTTATCGTAATCTGCTTCATTAGCAAAAGTCAATCCTAACATCCCTTGTTTTTTAAGGTTAGTTTCGTGGATACGAGCAAAAGATTTAACAATAACAGCAACAACACCTAAATGTCTTGGCTCCATTGCAGCATGTTCTCTAGAAGAACCTTCTCCATAATTATGGTCTCCTACAACAATACTTGGTACTCCAGCAGCTTTGTAAGCTCTTGCTGTTGCAGGAACTTCTCCTTTTGTACCTGTTAATTGATTAACTACTTCATTAGTTTTTTCACCAAAAGCATTTACTGCTCCAATTAACATGTTGTTTGAAATGTTGTCTAAGTGACCTCTGTATCTTAACCAAGGACCTGCCATAGAAATATGGTCGGTAGTACATTTCCCTTTAGCTTTAATTAATAATTTAGCTCCGGTAATATTTTGTCCATCCCATGGTTTAAAAGGCTCTAATAATTGGAGTCTTTGAGAATCCTCGTTAACTAGAATTTCAATACCACTTCCGTCAGCAGCAGGAGCTTGATAACCGTTATCTTCCACATCAAAACCTTTACTTGGCAATTCATCACCGGTTGGAGGGTCTAATTTTACTTGTTCACCTTTGTCATTTGTTAATGTATCTGTAATCGGATTAAATCCTAAATCTCCCGAAATGGCAATTGCAGCAACCATTTCAGGTGAAGTTACAAATGCATGTGTATTTGGGTTTCCATCAGCTCTTTTAGAGAAGTTTCTATTGAAAGAGTGAATAATGGTATTTTTTTCTTGTTTATCAGCACCGGCTCTATCCCATTGTCCAATACATGGTCCACAAGCATTGGTAAAAATGGTGGCGTTCAAATCTTCAAAAGGTTTTAACAAACCGTCTCTTTCAGCAGTATATCTTACTTGCTCAGAACCAGGATTAATACCAAATTCAGATTTTGTTGTAAGTCCTTTTTCAACAGCTTGTTTAGCAATTGAAGCAGCTCTAGCCAAATCTTCATAAGAAGAATTCGTACAAGAACCTATTAATCCCCAATCTACTTTTAATGGCCAATCGTTTTTAGTTGCTTTTTCTCTCATTTCAGCAATAGGAGTAGCTAAATCCGGAGTAAAAGGACCGTTTACATGAGGAGATAAAGTTGATAAATCAATCTCTATCACTTGGTCAAAATATTTTTCAGGATTAGCATAAACTTCATCATCACCAGTTAAATGTTCAGCAACTTTATCCGCTAATTCAACAACATCAGCTCTATCTGTAGCTCTTAAATATCGTCTCATGGCATCATCATAACCAAAAGTAGAAGTAGTAGCTCCTATTTCTGCACCCATGTTACAAATAGTTCCTTTCCCTGTTGCAGAAAGTGATTTAGCTCCTTCTCCAAAATATTCAACAATAGCACCTGTTCCACCTTTAACGGTAAGAATACCTGCTACTTTAAGGATAACATCTTTTGCAGACGTCCATCCATTCATTTTTCCGGTTAATTTAACCCCAATTAATTTAGGAAATTTAAGTTCCCACGCCATTCCAGCCATTACGTCAACCGCATCAGCTCCACCAACACCAATAGCAACCATTCCTAAACCACCTGCATTTACAGTATGAGAATCTGTTCCTATCATCATTCCTCCCGGAAAAGCATAGTTTTCTAACACTACTTGATGAATAATACCTGCTCCCGGCTTCCAGAAACCAATTCCATATTTGTTACATACAGAACTTAAAAAGTTAAATACTTCGTTGTTTTTATTTAATGACTCTTGTAAATCTTTAGTTGCTCCAACTCTTGCCTGAATAAGGTGATCGGCATGAGCAGTTGAAGGAACAGCTACTTTGCTTTTTCCGGCTTGCATAAATTGCAATAAAGCCATTTGAGCCGTTGCATCTTGCATTGCCACTCTATCGGGAGCAAAATCTACATAAGATTTCCCTCTTTCAAAAGAAGTTGTTGCCACGCCATCCCAAAGATGAGCGTATAATATTTTTTCTGATAAAGTTAGTGGTTTACCCACCACATTTCTTGCTGCAGCAATTCTAGAAGGAAACTTCTCATATACTGCTTTAATCATTTCAATGTCAAATGCCATGATACGTTAGTTTATAATTTATAAATGAATAAAATACTTGTAAAATGAAGCTTGAAGTGAATAAATACTCTTGCCAACGCCAACTTAACCCATGATGGATATTCCAACTCTTTTGCTTTCTTGCTGCGAATTTACGAATTTTTGATTGCTTACAAAAATATATTTTAGAAAGTTTACTAATTTTTGAATGCATCACCCAAAACGTTAAATCTTTTTAAAATTTACTGCTTTAAAAAATACATACACCTAAATTAGTTACATTTGTAACCTTTTTAAACTACTAAATAAATTAATGATTAATCAAAATATATATGGATATGAAATGGCTCGTATTTCAGAAGTTTATCTAAGTACATTGTCATCTATTATGAAGCCTTTTGGTATCGAAAGGTATTTTGCTCCATTGCTTTTTTTATGTGAGAATAGTGGAAAGGTTACCCAAAAAGATTTAGCTGAAGCATTAAAAAGAGATAAAGTTTCTACTATGCGTATGGTAGATTATTTAAGTGAAAGAGGTCTATTGATTAGAACACAAGATTGCAACGACAGAAGATGTCAGATTTTAAAAGTTACTGATAAAGCATTGAAACTACTGCCTAAAATTAAAGAAGGTGTACAACAAACCAATGATTTGTTACTTAGGGATTTTACCGAAGAAGAAAAAGTAAGTTTTAAGAAGAGTATGGATAAACTATTTACAACCATAGGTAGTTTACCAGAACCTGACTTTATAGTTAAAGCATATAAAAGAAATAATAAATAAACGATGATTAAAAAATTTAAAAATATAGCGTTGGTTGCTACAGCAATGATAATTTGGTCATGTGGAGATGCCAAAAAAGATGCTCAACAAAACCAAGGGAGTTTGCAGGTAAAAGGTGTTAAAGTAACTGCACAACCTTTTAATAGTGAAGTAAAAACCACAGCAACTATAATGGCTAATGAGCAAGTGGAATTGAAAGCTCCTATTGCAGGACAAGTGTTAGCCATTTATTTTGAGGAAGGAGCTACCGTAAAAAAAGGACAACAACTCATCCATATTGACGACCGCTCATGGAAAGCTCAATTGGTTGGTGTAAACGCTGCATTAGAAAATGCTCAAAAAGATTATGAGCGTAAAAAACAATTGCTAGCAGTTGAGGGTAGTAGTCAGGAGGAAGTGGACAATGTTTTTTCTACAGTGGAGACTTTAAAATCTCAGTTAGAACAGTTAAAAGTAAACATTGATTTAGCCAATGTTAAAGCTCCTTTTTCAGGAAAGTTAGGGATGAGAGATTTTAGCGAAGGTGCATTTCTGTCTCAAGGACAAGCAATTACTTCTCTTACAGCAATTGATAAACTTAAGATAGACTTTACCATGGCTCAAAACCACCAAAACAGTATAGCAATAGGCAAAAAAATAGTAGTACTAATTGAAAATGACACCTTAGAAGCTGAAATTTATGCAATTAGTCCGGTGGTTAGCGCAGATTCCAGAACGATAAATGTTAGAGCAATGCTAAAACAAAAAGAAGATAAAATGTATATGCCGGGCGTTTTTGCTGAAATTATTATCACTACCAATTTTATTAATGATGCTTTATTAGTTCCAACACAAGCTATTGTTCCATCCATAACCGACCAAACTATTTATGTAGTAAAAGATGGAAAAGCACAGAAAAAAATTGTTCAAATTGGTAACAGAACTAAAGATTTAGTACACATTACAGAAGGTTTATCTGAAGGCGAAATAGTTTTAACAACAGGACTTTTACAAGTTAAAGACGGAATGCCTGTAACAGTAGAATTAATAAAATAAAAGAATCCGATGACATTATCAGATATAAGTATAAAAAGACCTGTTTTAGCATCTGTTTTTGCTATCATCATTGTGATTTTAGGAATAGTAGGCTACTTGTCATTAGGCGTGAGAGAATACCCTAGTGTTGACCCACCTGTTGTTACGGTTACTACCAATTATGTTGGAGCTAATGCAGAAATTATCGAATCTCAGATTACAGAACCCCTTGAAGAACAAATAAATAGTATTGATGGAATTAAAACGCTAAGCTCCAATAGTACAGATGGCAGAAGTACCATTACCATTGAGTTTTTACCCGAAATGGATTTGAATAATGCTGCTAATGATGTGCGAGACAAAGTTTCTCAAGCAGTTAGAAATTTACCTCCTGATGCAGATCCTCCTATTGTAAACAAAGCCGATGCTAATGCTGAAACCATTTTATCTATTACAGTACAGAGTGAGAAAAGAGGTTTGTTAGAACTTTCTCAAATTGGAAATAATATTTTTAAAGAAAGATTACAAACAGTTCCCGGAGTGAGTAGCATCAGAATTTGGGGAGAGAAAAAATATGCCATGCGTTTGGAATTAGATCCGAGCAAAATGCGTGATTATAATGTTACTCCCATTGACATTAAAAATGCCTTAAGCAAACAAAACATCGAATTGCCATCAGGGAGAGTAGAAGGTGCAGAAACAGAATTAACTGTTAGAACTATCGGAAGGCTCTATACAGTTGAGGAGTTTGAAGATTTAATCATCAAAGAAGAAAACAATACCTTAATAAGATTAAAAGATGTTGGCTCTGCCCGATTAGGAGCCGAAGCTGAAAGAACATTGTTGAGAGGAAATGGTGTTATACCTATGGTGGGAATTGCTTTGCAACCTCAGCCCGGCTCTAACTATGTAGAAATTGTTGATGAAGCTTTTCGCAGGTTGGAAATCATGAAAAAAGATTTACCCGAAGATATTCAGTTAAATGTTGCTTTAGATAAAACTGTTTCTATTAGAAAAGCCATTAGTGAAGTAAAATCTACCATCGTATTGGCTTTTATTTTGGTGTTGATGGTTATTTTCTTTTTTTTAAGAAACTGGCGAACTACCTTAATTCCAATTGTTTTAATTCCCATCGCATTGATAGGAAGTTTTGGAGTTTTATATGCTGCTGGATTTTCCATTAATGTACTTTCTTTATTAGGATTAGTATTGGCAACAGGTTTAGTAGTGGATGATGCCATTGTGGTAATGGAAAATATTTATACTAAAATTGAAGATGGTATGCACCCTATGAAAGCTGCTTTCCAGGGATCAAGGGAAGTATTTTTTGCTGTTTTAGCCACCTCCATCACCTTAGTTTGTGTGTTTTTACCTATTTTCTTTATGCCAGGTTTAACAGGTGAGTTGTTCAGAGAATTTGCAATGGTGGTTGTTGGAGCTATTGTAATTTCTACTTTCATTACACTTTCGCTAACACCAATGATGAGTTCTCGAATGTTAAAGAAAAGCAAGAGAGAAAATGCTCTAATGCGTGCTTTTGGAAGAGTAGTTAATAAAAGCACAGAAAAATATACAGTATCATTAGCTAAGTTTATGAAAAAAAGATGGTTGGCTTTTCCAATTTTCATAGTAATGTTAGCCAGTATTTTCTTTATAGGTTCTCAATTACAATCGGAATTAGCACCAATGGAAGACAAAAGTCAGTTGCGTATTGTTTCTACAGCTCCCGAGGGAACTTCTTATGAAGCGATGGATGCTTACCAATATGAGTTGATGAAAATTATGGATACCATTCCTGAAAAAGCATTTTTACTGGGTGTTACCTCTCCAACTTTTAGAGCTTCAACTGCTGCCAACTCTGCTTTTATCAGAATTACCTTAGTAGAACCATCTGAAAGAAAAAAATCTCAGGCTCAATTGGCAGGAGAAATTAATCAAATTTTAAAAGATCATACTTTCGCAAAATCTTTTGTTATTCAAGACCCAACCATACAAACCAGTGGTGGTGGATTTAATAAATTGCCTGTCCAGTTTATTTTACAGGCTCCCGATTTGGAAAGATTAAAGGCTGCTTTGCCTGTTTTTATGGATAGTGTCCAAAATAGTCCTGTTTTTTCCATGTCACAAGTGGACTTGAAATTTAACAAACCGGAAATTAAAGTAAGTATCAATAGAAATAAATCTGCTTTAATGGGTGTTACCATAGCTGACATTGCTCAAACTTTGCAAACATTTTTAAATGAAGAAAGATTAGGTTATTTCATTAAAGATGGGAAGCAGTATTTTGTACTTTCTGAAGCAAAAAAAGATAAAAAAGACGAACCCTTAGATTTGCACAAAATCACCGTTCGCAATAAAAATGGTGAAATGGTTACCCTTGATAATTTAGTAGATATCGAATTAACTAGTCGTCCGCCTTCTTTATTAAGATACAACCGTTATACATCTGCTACAGTAGAAGCCGATTTATCTCCAGGATTTGCTTTAGGTGATGGAATTGATGAAATGCGAAGAATTGCATCTGTAGTTTTAGACGAATCATTTAGTACAGAACTAGCGGGTACTGCTTCTGATTTTGCTCAGAGTTCTAACAGTACACTTATTATTTTTGTTTTTGCATTAATTTTAGTTTACCTAACATTGGCAGCACAATTTGAAAGCTTTAGAGATCCTCTAACCATCATGCTCACCGTTCCTTTAGCGTTGGCTGGTGCTGTTTTAACTTTATGGGTTTTTGGGCAAACTATCAATATTTTTAGTCAAATTGGGATGATTGTGTTAATAGGTATTGTTACGAAAAACGGAATTTTAATTGTAGAATTTGCCAATCAGAAAAGAGATTCCGGAATGTCGTTAAAACAAGCAGCTTTTGAAGCAGCATCACAACGTTTTAGACCTATTTTAATGACAAGTTTATCCACTGTTTTAGGAGCTTTACCAATTGCATTGGCGTTGGGAGATTCTTCTACTAGTAGAATTCCTATGGGACTGGCAATTATCGGAGGGTTGCTTTTATCATTAGTATTAACATTATATGTAATTCCTGCTTTGTATACATACATTGCAAGTAAAGAGAATAAAATTATAGATGAAACCGACTTTCAATAATCATAATAAAAATAAGAGGCTCCATCTGACCGATTTATTAAAAACTGAAAATATTCAGATGAAAAGGATTTTAATTAATATTAATATAGTTGTTTTAGTAAGCTTTAGCTCTTTAGCAAATGCACAAACATTGAAAGAGTTGATAAATGTTGTATTGGCTAACAATTATCAAATAAGAGTATTGAAAAATGAAGCTCAAGTTGCAGCTAACAATAATACTATGGGCAATGCCGGGCAATTACCAACAGTTAGTTTAGACGGTGCTTATTCAACTTCTTTCAACAATACCCGACAAGAGTTTGCTGATGGCTCTGTTAGAGAAGGTAGTAATGCTAAAAATACTAATATAAATTTATCTGTTTTAGCCAACTGGACTATCTTTAATGGTTTTAGCGTTTATGCAAAAAAAAATCAGTTAGGATATTTAGAACAATTAGGAGAACTCAATTCTAAATTTTACATAGAACAAACTGTTTCAGATATCGTGATGGTTTATCATCAGCTGTCTTATGAATCGCAATTACTAAAACATTATCAGCAAACGCTTAATATTTCTCGTTTCAGATTAAATTTAGAGCAAAAAAGAAAAGAAATTGGCTCGAGTACTGCTATGGCTTTCGGGCAAGCCTTGGTAGATTATCAAACAGATAGTATTATGTTATTGAATCAACAAAATACTATTAAAAACCTTGAAATTGAATTGAACCGAATTTTAAGTAATGATTTAGAAAAAGATCTTAGCATTTCTAGTGAAGACTTTACTTTGCTACCAATTCCTGTAAAAGAAGAACTCTCTAAAATGGTAGAAAGCAGCAATAATCAATTGGAGCAACAACGTCTACAAGAGTTAATTGCTGAAACAGAGTTACGTATTTCCAAAGCCAATCGCTACCCTAAAATAGATTTGTTTGCCGGTTATCAGTATTCAAAAACTTTTTCGGAAGTAGGTTTTTTTAGCTCTAATCAAAACTACGGACCAACTGTTGGCGTAAGTGTAAGTTTTAATCTGTTTAATGGTGGAGCAGTAAACCGAGAAATCAAAAACACTAAAATTTTTGCTGAAAATTCTCAATTAACCAAACAAGATGTTACTCAAAATATTAATGCTGATGTATTAAAACTTTATAACGAACACGTTTCTTTAGGCGAAAGAATAACATTGGCAAAAAGCAATGTAGTTACCATGCAAAAAGTATATGAAACTGCCTCAGAACAATTAAAAAAAGGAGCTATAAATGGTTATGATTTTCGTCTAACGCAATTAACTTTACTAAATGCCGAACTGATGTTAATGCAATTGCAATTGGCTTCAAAAGCAATAGAAATTAGTCTAAACAGACTTTCCGGGACAGTGTTGAGTACTTATATGGATTAAGGGGTTTAAGGTTTCAAGTTTGAGGATTGAACGTTATGATTACTTTGAACTGTAGACTGTAGACTGAAAACTGATAACCAATACAGTCTATCAATAACTCATTGTTTAAAACCACTTTTTATTTTAAACACAACTAACTCAGATTAACATTATTTTTGTGTAGTTTCAATTTAGTTTTATAATGTACTCATCGCAACATCAATATCGTTTATACCTTTTACTTGCTACATTTGTATTGTGGAGTTGTAAAACTACTCAACCACTTCCCGAAAAAAAGAAAACCACCACAAAAAACAATACATCTGCTGTAACTATTGTATTTGATGAATTAGAAGAAACTGATGAAACAAAAGAAGAAACTGCAGTTGCTGAACCAATTTTATCTGAAGAAGAATTAGAACTTAAAACCAAATACGCTGAATTATTAGAAGCTGCTCCTAAAGAGTTAGAGCTTATTGAACTATATGCTTTTATAGATGAGTGGCTAGGGGCTAAATACAAATATGGTGGAACTACCAAAAAAGGCGTAGATTGCTCAGGCTTTACCAATATGCTTTACAATAAAGTATTTAATAAAGAATTGCCTCGTTCATCTTCCGATATTGCAACTGTTGCTAAAAGTGTTTCTAAAAATGAACTTAGTGAAGGTGATTTTGTTTTTTTCTCAATAAGAAGTAATAAAGTTGATCATGTAGGTGTTTATTTAACCAACAATAGATTTGTGCATGCTAGCACTTCTAAAGGGGTAATTATTTCAAATTTAGAACATCCTTATTATGCCAAACATTTTAAAACTGGAGGGCGATTAGAATGAATGTATTAATAACAGGAGCAAGCAAGGGAGTTGGTGCTGCTTTAGTGAAACACTTTGCAGCCCATACAGATGCCACTATTATTGCTTTGGCAAGAGACATCAAATTACTGAAAAACTTGCAAAATTTTTGTGCTAAAACATATCAAAAATCCATTCATGTTTATAAAGTAGATTTAAGTCAACCTGATTTTCAAATACCATTAAATGTTATTTTAAAAGAACATCAACACATTGATATTGTAATTAATAATGCGGGATTTTTGGCTCACCTTCCTTTTGAAAAAACAGATATACAAACTATTCAGCATACTTTCCAAGTAAATGTTTTTGCTCCTATGTTGCTTTTACAAAGTATATTTGCTCATCTTGATGCAACAAAAAAATGTCATGTAGTTAACATTGGCAGCATGGGTGGATTTCAAGGTTCGGTAAAATTCCCGGGATTGGCTGCTTATAGTACCTCAAAAGCTGCTTTGGCCAATTTAACCGAGTGCTTGGCAGAAGAATATAAAGGTAAAAATGTATTTGTAAATTGCTTGGCATTAGGCTCGGTGCAGACAGAAATGCTTAATAATGCTTTCCCTGGTTTTGAAGCACAAACTACTGCTGAAGAAATGGCTAAATTTATTTTTGATTTTGCTACTCAACAACCTGTTCTCATCAACGGAAAAGTTATTCCTGTTTCGGTGGATACTCCTTGAGAGGTTTTTTATATTAAAAGATTATTTTACAAAATCTAAATTCTTTATCTCTATGTCCATAAAGGATAAATTCATTCTCTTTAATTCTTAAATGAGTTAAAGGTTCTAAGACAAACTTATCCTTATCATTATCTTCATATAACAAGCCTCTCTTTATATCTCCTACTTCATTAATATTTATTAGTACAGGCACTGATTTTTCTGGATGAACAAACTTAACATCAGACTTTCCTTTTTCAATAATATCAATATTATCAGGGTCATCATTATAAAAAATATTTAATTCATTTTCAGATTTATTAAAATTAACCAAATAAGATAAAAAACGTCCTTTAACTCTGAAATTTAAATTTTCATAAGATTTTTTTGGTAGTCTCCGTATCCATTTTACTTCTCCATTTCCTAAAAAATTTACGATATAAATATCTTTATAACTTTTTTTATTCATCTTTGAATCACTATAAAATTCGAAATATTTTTTTTCTGCTATCGCAAAAAAACTGTTATCATTTTTCCTAAAAATCTGGTTAAAAAATAAATTAGTAGCCCCCTTAGATTTCTCGTCATTTTCTTTTAGAAATTTAGCATCAAACTCTTTAGTTGAAATATCAGTTGCAATATCTTTATTAAAATCTATTTCAAGAGTAAAGATACCATTCGAGGTACTTGTAACTCTGTTATCAGAATAGAAGCCTACAACTTTTATTTTATTTTCATCTATTTTATAATAATAAGAAGAAATGGTTTTATCATTAGGATTTATATTATATAGTTTAAATTGTTTTTCCTTATATTTTTGAACTAATAAATTATATTTTTTATAATAGATTAATCCTTTCTTATCTTCAACAACAGAATGCATCATAAACACATTTCCATTATTACCAATCTTATAAGAAGACCTGTTAAACAAAAGGCCATCATAAGGTAGTTCATGAGTTTCTTCCCACAACAATTCTAATGAACTATCAAAAACTTTAAACCCCCATTCATACCTTTCATAATAAGATGTATTTAATGGAGCATAATAAAATAATATTTTTGATTTATCTTCTGACTGAGCAAATTTTATTTTAAAACTATAACCTTCATATACTCTTTCATCTATTAATTTATGATTATTAAGGAAATTACCTTCTTCATCAAAATAATAAGCATAAACCTTAATTAAATTATTTTCTTTATCTAATGTGTAATCAATGTAAACGGGTTTATTTTCTAACAAGAAAATTTTATTAGTATCGATAGAGTAATGATCATTAATATCCTTAAGTGATATGTTTTGGGAATATATTAACTCCATTTGCATATTGTATTTCTCAAGAAATGATTCTGTAGATGTTATTACTGAAGCCTTTTCTTCATTTCTAAGAAAATAATAATATTTACCATCTGTACCGATAAATTTGGTTGCAACATATTTATTTGAAAGCTTACTATATTGAGATCCACATTCTATATGTGGTTTGTTTTGAGATTTCAACAATAAAGAACAAATTAAAAATAATATCAATAGAATGTTTTTCATGATAAGTTAACTTTTTAAAGATTAAAATTAAATGATGTCAAAAATAGGTATTAATCTTTTAAACTAAGGTGTTCAAGGATTCTTTCATCTGCACCAAGACCACTTATACCGTAAATCTTCATAATTTTAAATCAGTTAAACAAATAATTCCTCTAACACCTCTTTGGTTTTTAAGGTATCAAAATTTACTGCGTGTATTTTATAATAATCCAATAAGGCTTGTAATAGGTTTGCTCTTAATTTATTATTGATAACAGTATTTTCAATTTCCTGATAATGGTATTGAATGATACCTAACACTATTTTCGATGCTTCTGAATCTATATATGCAGGATGAAAAGGCTTTATGGGTAAAAATACACCTTCTTGCAAATCGAAATATTTATTTTCTGCGTTTAATTTAGTGTTTACTTGTGGCGGAAATCCTAAGTATTTGGCAAAAAGCGTTAAAAAATAAATGTGAAAATTAGCGTAGTTTTTTTCGGTTACATCCAACACCTGAACACTATGATATAAAAAGTGAAACAAATCACTATTGGATTCCTCTTCTCTAATCGTTTTATAAATAACCTCAGCAATAAAAAAAGCAATACTGCCTTTATAAACGTTAAAAGGAATGTCCCGAAAAGGAACATCTAACTTAATGTCTTTAAGTTGTTGTAATCCTTTATTTTCTTTGTGATAAGCATTTACATCAACTAATGACAACGGTTGTAAATAAGCAAATTTATTAGCTGATTTTTTACTTCTTACTCCATTAATAATATAAGACTGCAATCCGAATTTTTCGGTATAAATTTTGGCAATAATGCTTTTTTCGCCATACTTAAACTGATGAATTACTATTCCTTTAGTGGTGTGGAGCATATGGGTTTAAAGTTATTTATTATTTGTAAAACTTCAGTATTCAGGCTTCTGACCTAATTAAGTATAAGGATTTTTCCGGCTTTTTTCTGGCTACCATCTTCGCTATTAGCAAAAACCATATAAACACCCGACTTCACTTTTTCTCCATTAATGTTTTTACCATCCCAAATTGCTTGTCCACCCAAAGAAGTCGTTTCGTAAACAATGTTACCTTCAATATCTGTAATTTTTACATTTGAATTTACCACCATTCCTCTAATGGCTATCGTTCCATTAAAATCAGGTTTTACAGGATTGGGATAAACAAATAATTCGTAATCGTCTAAGGCTTCAGTAGCAGTACTTTTATAAGAAAGTAAGCCTTTACTCGTTGCAAAAAAAACTTCTCCAGTGGTGTGATTAATGGTTATATCTAAAATATGATTCGAAAAAAGCGGACTATTATCTTCAGTAAAATGAAAAACCTCTTCTGTACCGTCAGCACTCATTAAAAATACTCCGGAATTTTGTGTGCCAAACCATTTTCTATCAGCTCCATCTACAGCTATTGCTGTTACAGATTCTGTACCTAACAGAATTTCTACATTTCCATCTTGTTCAACAAAAATCTGATTGGTAGTAACTTCTCCATCAAAAACAGCATCAGGAGAAAAGATTACAGCAACACCTTCATCGGTTCCCAACCAAATTTTACCTTCTAAATCTTGTTCAATACAATAAATAGCTGTTCCAGGAATATTTCCCGTGTTAGAACTTCCTCCCAAGGTAATAACTCTATCATCGGTAGTTATATTAAATGTTTTATTTTCATCAAAAATGATAATACGTTTGTTTATAGGTTCAACTATCCATTTATAATCATTTCTATCCACTAAAGCACTAGAAAAATAACTCCCCGAACTACCTGTAAAAGCAAAACTATACCAATTATTATCGGCTGCTTTTACATGTAATAATTTGTTATTGTTTGGAAATGAACTTGTCACCCACAAATTATCATCACTATCAAAATTTAAGGTTCCTACTTGAGTTGGCCCAAAAAACACACTGTCTAATGGGGAATTTCTGGCATTATATACTCTAGTAACTTGGTCGTTATTTAATTCTATCAATCCATTAGACCATGAACCTACAAATACATTATCAATATTTTTTGGATGAATAGCAACAGCAACAAGTCCGGCCAAAATACCACCTTCTGGATTTTGTATGGTTTGCGGAAATTTTACCCAAGTTCCTTCTTTTCTATGATTAATATTATTCTGACTTACCTGATTAACAAACCCACCGGAAACCATCCATAAATTATCATCTCGCATATCTAAAGCATAAGAAATTGATGTGGATGGACCATCAGGAGTTATAAATTCAACAGCATTACTTGGTGTAACTTTTACTAATCCTTTAAAATTATCGGCAAACCAAAGATTAGCAAATGCATCGAGTGTTACCTCATTAGAGACGCTAGAAACTCCGTTATAAGTAAAAATTTCTCTCAGAGGCATTAAATTTTCATCAAAAATCTCTGTAGAATATAATTTATTAACTGCTAATCTATTGCTCGATAATACCTGTAAATTCTCTACATCCTGACCTATTGTAGAAAAGTTTTGCCATACTCCGTTAAGATTAAAAAATATGGTATCTCCTAAACTAACAGCTGCATCATTAGCAGCAAACAACATGTTGGAAAAATACACGATACTACTGAACTTTCTATTTCCTAAATCAGGCAAAAAACTCCAATTATTAAAGTTGGATAAGTTAGGGTTGTTAAAATCTGCGAAGAAAATACCATCATCTGAGGCTGCATAGATATATTGGTTATCCATAGTTACTGCATGTGTAACCATGTCTACTCCCAAAGCACCATAAAAATAAGTATCAGCAACTTCTTTTCTATCTGTATCTAACACCACAATTCCAAAATCGGTAGAAAGATAAGCGTATTGATTTTTTAAATAAATATGATTAATTTTTTTAGAACCCATTATACCACTCATAGTAATAAACGGTATGTTAGTAATCGCGTTTTCTGTATCTAAAATATCAATATTTCCATTTTGATAGCTAATAATTACTCTTTGATTGTAAGGATTATATTTGATTTTGCTCAGCCCTATATCCGATAATCCATTCACTAAATTTAATCGTTCAACACTATTATCCAATTGAGAATAGATAAATACAGCTGAATTAGTCGCACAATACACTTTTTGATTACCGTAACTAACTGAAATAGCATCACTATAAGGCAAATGATCTCGCCAAGAACCAATAGGAATATCCTGAGCCCTGAGGTCAATAAAAAGCAATAGGCTAACTGCCAGAGTAAGTAACTTTTTAACGGTATTAAAAAACATAGTTGCTTTAACAGATTTGGAAAAACTTTATTGTGTAAAATTAATGAAAAAGTAACAAGATAAATGCAGTTAAAATGGATGTTAAACATCATTAAAATTAAAAACCCCTTTACTTCTTTCGAAATAAAGGGGAATTTGATAAGAAAAAGGTAACATGAATAACTTTCAAAAGCAGATATTCATAACATATAGACGTATTGAAAAATAAATTGGTTGCTTCAATAAAAAAATAGTTAAGCTATTGTTTTACAAGTTCTATCTATTTGATTTTAATAGTTTATCCAAAAAAGTTTTTTATTCTTCTTTTTTAATCTTAAGAATGATAATTTTGGGCAGAAACAAAAAATATACAATATCACAATATGTCAGAAACAATAGAAAAAATCAAATGCCTTATTATAGGCTCAGGTCCTGCGGGATATACTGCTGCAATTTACGCTGCAAGAGCAAACTTAAAACCCGTAATGTATATGGGAATGCAACCGGGTGGTCAACTTACCACAACTAACGAAGTAGAAAACTTCCCCGGCTATCCTGATGGAGTTACCGGACCTGAAATGATGATTCAATTGCAAAAACAAGCCGAAAGATTTGAAACAGATGTACGTACGGGTTGGGTTACTAAAGTAGATTTTTCAGGATATCCGCATAGAGTTTGGGTGGATGACACCAAAGAATTACATTGCGACACCGTAATTATTGCTACAGGAGCATCAGCAAAATATTTAGGAATACCTTCAGAGCAAAAATACTTAGCAGCAGGCGGTGGTGTTTCTGCATGTGCTGTTTGTGATGGATTTTTCTATAGAAACCAAGAAACGGTAATAGTAGGAGCGGGAGATTCTGCTTGTGAAGAAGCTCATTATTTATCTAACATTTGTAAAAAAGTTACCATGTTAGTAAGAAGTGAAAAATTCCGAGCTTCAAAAATTATGGAAGAACGTGTGAAAAGAACAGCAAACATTGAAATTCTTTACAACACAGAAACCGTTGAAGTATTAGGCGAAAATGATTTGGTAACTGGTGTAAAAGTAAAAAACACACAAACCAATGAAGAAAAAGTAATTCCTTGTACAGGATTTTTCTTGGCTATCGGACATAAACCAAATACAGATGTATTCAAGCCTTATTTAGAAATGGATGAAGTAGGTTATATTAAAAATATTCCTGGTTCCTCAAAAACCAATGTTGAAGGTGTTTTTGTTTCAGGAGACGCTGCTGACAAAACCTACAGACAAGCTGTTACTGCCGCTGGAACAGGCTGTATGGCAGCTTTAGATGCAGAAAGATTTTTGGCTTCAAAACATTAATAAAATTCATTTAATCTATACAGATAGCCACTAGCACTAATAAATTTGTATGTTAGTGGCTTTTTTTCTTGCTAAAAAGCACTGAAAGCATCTTTTATGTGGTTTATAACGATTTTTTTTTCGCTCATCACAATAGCAATAACATCAAAACGAGCGTTGAGGTCAATTTCATTTTGCTCTAAATAATAATTTGCTCCTTCAATAAGGTGTTGCTGTTTGGGTATAGTTACAGCTTCTTCAGGAGAACAAAAGAAATCGGTAGCTCGGGTTTTTACTTCCACAAAAACAATCTCATTATTATCAATAGCAATAATATCTATCTCAAATTTATGCTCGTGCCAATTAGCAGCAACAATTTTATATCCCTGACTTTCCAAAAAAGTCAATGCCTTTTCTTCTCCTTGTTTGCCTAAATCGTTATGTTGTGCCATTTTTTTGTTTCAAAAAGTAAGTGTTGTTCCTCCTTCCTCCACTTTCAAAACTACTTCATCACCCATAATTAAGGTACGATTATCCGCTAAATGCCCGGCTAGAAAACCAAAAGCCACAGGAAAATCATATTCCGCTACTATGCTTTTAATAATGTCAATAGCTGTATGTCCATAAGGAATGGTATTATCATTCATGTCTGTCATGCCACCAATTAACAAACCTTTTAAATCGTTTAACATTCCTGCTCGTTTAAGGTTTTGCATCATTCTATCTATGTGGTATAGGTATTCATCCAAATCTTCCAAAAACAAAATTTTACCTTGCGTGTTAATTTGTGAAACCGTTCCCGTAAGACTATACAAAATAGACAGGTTTCCTCCCACCAGCTCACCTTTTGATTCACCTAATCGATTATAGGGATGTGAAGCACATTGATAGTTTAAAGTTTTGCCAAACAATGCATCTTTTAGCGATTGAAGTGTTTCCGATGTATTTGTCCTAAAATTTATGGGCATAGTTGCGTGCAAGGTAGCTATCTCAAAATTTTGATTAATATGATTATGCAACACCGTTACATCACTATAACCAACTATCCATTTGGGTTGTTTTTTAAAATGTGAAAAATCTATTTCGTCAATTAATTGCACTGTCCCATAACCACCTCTGGCACAAAAAACCGCTTTTATTTCATCATTATTTAAGGCTTGTTGTAAATCAGCAAGTCGTTGTACTTTTGTACCTGCAAATTGATGATCTTCCGCAAACAAATTTTCACCTAAAACTACTTCTAATCCCCAATCCGTTAACAAATTAATTGCCGGTTGTACTTCTTCCAAACTTATTTTTCGAGCAGTTGAAATGATGCTTACTTTATCGCCTGTTTTTAATGCTTGAGGTTTTTCCATAGTGAATTGTCAATAGTATCATTAGTAAATGTACTTTTGCAAAAATAATTATAATTGTGGTTAGGAACATTATCTTAATGACATCAAGAAATTTATGAGTAAAACAAAAAGATATACCATTACTGCTGCATTGCCTTATGCCAATGGCCCTTTACACTTAGGTCATATTGCCGGAGCGTATTTGCCTGCAGATATTTATGTGCGTTATTTAAAAAGCCAAGGACATGATGTAGCTTTTATTTGTGGTTCTGATGAACATGGTGCTGCCATTACACTTAGAGCTAAAAAAGAAGGGAAAACGCCTCAACAAATTGTAGATGAAAATCATCAAATCATTAAAAAAGCCTTTGAAGATTTTGGAATAAATTTTAGTATTTACCATAGAACTTCATCACCCATCCACCACGAAACTGCTGTCGGAATTTTTAAAGATTTATACGAAAAAAATGCTTTTACTCAAGAAACATCTGAACAGTTTTACGATGAAAAAGAACAACAGTTTTTAGCTGACAGGTATATTATTGGTACTTGTCCGAAATGCAACTACGACAATGCTTATGGTGACCAATGTGAAAAATGTGGCTCTACTTTAAGCCCAACGGATTTAATTAACCCCAAATCTGCTATAAGCGGCAACATACCTGTTTTAAAAGAAACCAGCCATTGGTATTTACCAATGAATGAACATGAAGATTGGTTGAGAACATGGTTAGAAGAGGGAAAGTTGGATGGAAAATTCCACCACGACCCAAAATCGTGGAAGAAAAACGTATTGGGACAATGTAAATCATGGATAGATAACGGCTTGCAAGCTCGTTCTATTACCAGAGATTTAGATTGGGGGGTAAAAGTACCTATAGAAGGTGCTAACGGAAAAGTATTGTACGTTTGGTTCGATGCTCCTATCGGGTACATTTCGGCAACCAAGGCATGGGCAGAGCAAAACGATAAAAATTGGGAAGATTATTGGAAAAAAGAAGATACCGAATTAATTCATTTTATTGGCAAAGATAATATTGTTTTCCATGCTATTATTTTTCCAATTATTTTAAAAGCTCATGGCGATTATATTTTACCAACCAATGTGCCTGCTAACGAATTTTTAAATTTGGAAGGCAACAAAATTTCTACTTCAAGAAATTGGGCAGTATGGTTGCACGAATATTTAGCAGATTTCCCAGAAAGACAAGATGAATTACGTTATGTATTAACTTCCATAGCTCCCGAAACCAAAGATAGTGAGTTTACTTGGAAAGATTTTCAAGCTAGAGTAAACAATGAATTAGTAGCTATTTTAGGAAATTTTGTTAATCGAACGGTGGTGCTGACACACAAATATTATGATGGGAAAATCCCTTCAATTTCAAATAAAACAGACTTGGATGATGAAGTATTGACTGCTATTCCAACCATTAAAATAAAAGTAAATGAGCTACTTGCTCAGTTTAAGTTTAGAGATGCTCAAACAGAAGCAATGACCTTAGCCAGAATCGGAAACAAATATTTAGCTGACACAGAACCTTGGAAACTTATTAAAACTGATGAGGAAAGAGTAAAAACTATTTTATATGTAAGCTTACAAATTTGTAATGCTTTAAGTGAGGTTTTTGAACCATTTTTACCTGCTACAAGTAAAAAATTAAAATCAATACTAAATAGCAACGGAGCTGAATTAACAACAGGCCACCAAATCAACCAACCAGCACTTCTTTTTCAAAAAATTGAAGATGATGTGATTGAAGCTCAAATAAAGAAATTAAAAGAATCAAATAAACAACAATCTAATCCAAAAGCAAAACCCATGAAAGACGAAATAACTTTTGATGATTTTACCAAAATGGACATTAGAACAGGAACTATTTTAACCGCAGAAAAACATCCTGATGCCGATAAGTTATTAAAAATGACGATTGACACAGGAATTGATGTACGTACTATTGTTTCTGGAATTGCTGAACATTATGCCCCTGAAGAGGTTATAAGCAAACAAGTGTCCGTTTTAATCAATTTAGCGCCAAGAAAAATCAGAGGAATTGTTTCTCAAGGTATGATTTTAATGGCAGAAGATAATGAAGGAAATTTGGCATTTGTTTCTCCAGAAAAAGTGGTAGATAATGGAGGTGAAATTAGGTAGATTGATTAATAATTAAAATTTAGAAAATAACTAGCGTCTCTGCGTCTTTGCAGCATGATTACCAATAACGATATAACCCAAACAATGAAAGATAAAAAAAACAATTCATCAGACAAAAAAAAATCTTATACCAAAAAGCCTACAAATAAAAGAGGCGACTTTAAAAAAAGACCTCCTAGACAAGGACAAGCTCCTTTACCTAAAGTTGATGATGGAAAAATTCGTTTAAACAAGTTCTTGGCAAATGCAGGAATATGCTCTAGAAGAGAAGCTGATGTGTTAATTCACACCGGAGTAGTTGAAGTTAATGGTAAAATCATAACAGAAATGGGATTTAAAGTTTCTGATACAGACAAAATTGTTTGTGGTGGTGAAACTCTTAGACATGAAAAGAAAGTGTATTTGCTAATGAACAAGCCTAAAGGATTTGTTTCTTCATTAAACGATCCATACAACAGGAGAAATGTAGTGGAATTACTTGGAAAACTAAAACAAAGTGTTATTCCTGTTGATCCATTAGGGAAAGATGCTACAGGCGTTTTGTTTTTAACCAACGATGAAGAATTGGTAAAAAGACTAACTCATCCGAAACAACATATTAAGAAAATTTATCAGGTAGCAACTTCTACCAATGTTTCTAAAACACACTTGCAACAATTAATTAATGGTGTAGATTTAGAAAACGGTCTTACCAAAATGCAAGAAGCCACTCATGTTGGTGATGGTGAAAATAAAAAGCTAATTGGTGTAGAAATTCATTCTTCAAAAAATAACATCGTAAAAAAAATGTTTGAACATTTAGGTTATGAAGTTTCTAAATTAGACAGGGTTTATTATGCCGGTTTAACTAAAAAGAACTTAGCCAGAGGTCAGTGGAGGTTTTTAACGGAAGAAGAAGTTAATTTACTTAAAATGACTACGCTTAATGTAAAGATTTAATCTACATCCACATACCCTCTTTTAATTGCATACTTAATTAATTCTGCTACATTATTAAGTCCTAATTTATCCATAATATTTCTTCTATGGGTTTCTACGGTTCTAGAACTAATAAATAATTTATCAGACACTTCCTTGTTAGTAGCCCCAGAAGCTACCAACTTAATCACATCTATTTCTCTTTCAGATAATTCATCCACTTCAATAGTTTGTCCTTTTTGTTTATTCATTAAAGAATTAATCATGATATTAGACACCTCAGAACTGAAGTATTTTTTTCCATTAGCAATAGTTTCTATTGCACTAACTATTTCATTTGTATCAGCATCTTTTAATGCATAACCAAAAGCACCTGCATCAATAATACTTTTAATATAAGGTTCTTCGTTATGAACAGACAACACTAATACTCTAATATTTTCGAAAGAATTTGTAATTATTTTAGTAGCATCTATACCATTCATTTCAGGCATATCAATATCCATTAATACCACATCAATATCCTTATAATTTTTTTCTAAATAATTAATTGCTTCTATTCCTGACCCTGCTTCTGCCACTACCTTAAATTGTTTATGTCTTTTCAACATCAATTTAATGCCATTTCTTATTATTAAATGATCATCCGGTAAGTAGAATTCTAATTGGATTCATAATGCGAAAAATTATATGCCTAAACTCAATAAGCAAAACTATTTCTACTTATTGAATGATGCAATATACAATTTTTCAACAAAACATAATCCTTTGTCAAAAAAATATTTTTTATTTATTTACTAAGGTTTGGTCAGTTGCAGAAGAAAAATCTAATAAATTTGAATATGTAACTTCTTCCCTAGAGGTAATTTTTACTCTAAAAATCCTATCACTTGTAGTTGTATCATCAATAATGAAGCAGTATAACAATGGTTGGCTGTTCGGAGACTTTACCCCTTCCTTAGTAGCAACCTCATTAAAATTAATACCATCGAAAGATGATTCTAACGCATAATCTACATCCTCTCTATTTTCTTGAATTAAAAACTTAAAATAAAACTTATTCTGAATATACTTTGCGGTAAATTGTTTAACTATATATTCAAGAGTTGGCTCAAAAGTAACTTTATTAACTACCGCTTGTGCTCTAAGTTTATTAGTGGCAAACAATAATAAAATTGCAATAATAGAAGCTATAATTGCTTGCTTTAATGGGTTAAGTTGAATGCTAATTTTCATAATGTATAGTCTTTGTATATTATTAATAACTTTTTCAATTTTCAAACCTTATGTTTTTTTTGATTAAGTATACCTCAAAGTTCGCTCACATATAGGTTTCAAAAAAGCGTAAAACACCTGATTTTAAATAGTGAAAATACTTAGTCTATTAAAACTATATTAAGTGTTTTTAACTCTCCATCACTTCGGTTAATACCCAATTCATTTTCAGCATTTATACCGTTTAGTTCAGAATAATTACCACCTATTTTTACATTATTGATTATAAAACTATAACCCATGAAAAATTTATTATCTCATTTTCTTACTATTTCCTTCTTATTAATAGGTATAAATAGCTTAGGCAACAACAATGCCTTTAGATTTAAAATAAGTGGCAACAATTATACTGATGAAACCATTATAAGAATGTTAAATAATGCTACAGAAAATTTTGATGGGAATTATGATGCATGGAAATTATTCAGTCCCAACACTAATGTCCCTTCAATTTATACGCAAATAGCTCCTGGACAAGAGTTATCTATTAATGCCCTTCCTGAATACAATACAGACAAATCCGTAATTATATACACGAACATTCCAGCTTCAGGCACTTACACCTTATTAATTGAAGAAGTTTTTCCATTAACTGCCAATTATAAAGTTAGTTTAACCGATATTTCTTCCAACACCCACTATACTATTTTAGGCGACACTTCTATTGTGTTTACGCTTAATCAGCAGCAAGAAGTAGCTACCTTTACTTTTAATATTTCTACAGCTCTTTCTGTAATTTCTACAGACGAATTATGTTTTGGTAGTAGCGATGGAACGATAAATTTAATAAAGCATGGCAATTCGAATTGGGATTACGAAATTCTTGATTTTTCTAATACTGTCTTATACTCAGGAGCAGCAACTACCGATTCTATACATATAAATAATGTAGCTGCTCAAACTTATTTAGTAAGAAGTTTTAATAAAGGAATTGTCGATGAAACAATTATTACCATTAATACTCCTGCACAAATCATCTCTGATTTTGATTTAGATAAGGATACTATTTATTTAAGTGAAGGAGGGATTGTTAATATAACTAACCAATCTCAAAATGCTGTTACTTACTCTTGGGATTTTGGAGATGGAGGTTACTCAACAGCTATTCATCCTAATTATATTTATGCTGCAGTTGGGAATTACACTATTGTTTTGAACTCTTTAAATGACAACTGTACAGAACAAAGTTCTAAAAATATTACTGTTTTAGCATCTCCAAACGTTGTAACTTCTGTTGAAAGCATCAAAAAAAATCAATTCATCTTACAAAATTTTGGAAGCGGAAATTATCAACTTATTTCTCCAAACCAAATTTTAACAATGATTGCTATTTATGATATCACAGGTAAATTGGTAGCTAATGAATCTAATAAAAAACTTACTTATAATTTTTCACTAGAAAATCATCCTAGTGGCATTTATATTATACACGCATTATTTAAAGATGGGACTATGCTTACTGAAAAACTATGGAACAACTAAAGAACTTGAAAAAACAACCCTCAACTACAATATTGTAGTTGAGGGCTGCAACCTATCAATAAACAATTATACTTACTTGCCTACCGATCTCTTTTCTTCTGATTTTGCAGGTAATTTATTTAATGCTTTAAAGGTTCCGTACTTAACTTTATCTTCACTAATTTTCATCCTTTCTTCATTACTTAAATTATCTTCCAACTCATTTTTTCTTTTGTTTAAAGCATCCCACAACACATCTACTTCATCCCAATCCTCTCTTGTATATTCGTCCTTATGTAAATCTACAATCTCTACAAAACTAGAGTAAACATCTACAATATTTGAAACTGTAACTGCTGATAAATCCATATCACCCTCATTAGTTAAAACAGCTCCATACAACTTTTGTAAATTTTTATCAAAATCCTTTTCTTTCATTTGAGCGTTATACTTTATCTTTAGCTCTTCATAATCTTTCTTTAACTGCTCATATTCCTCTTTAATTTCACTTTCTAGTTCATCTGTTTTCTGATCTATTACTGTTACTTTTTCTTTGTACTCTTTTTCAATTACTTCCCAATTTTCTTTCACATCTTCTTCACTTTTTGCTTTTAAGTCAGTAATAAAAACCTTAAATGATTCTACATCTTCATTCTTTTTATACCCATTATTTCCACAACCTACAGATGAAAATATTATTACTGCTATTGCAGTTAATACTCCTAGAGCTTGTTTCCATGATTTTCTTTTTCTCGTTTTCATAACATTTGTTTTTAGTTAATATTTAATTTAGTAATAACAAAAGTATAGGTTATCAATAAAAATAATATTGAGGGAGACAACAAGTGTAGTTGATTTTAATCAACTGTATAAAAAATATATCAATGATGTCTTAACTTAAATTACATTAAAGTAGAAAAAATACACTATATTTGAATTTAAATGTACCACCTTAATTCAACTCAATTTAAATGCCTAAAAATCACGTTTATAGTGAAAATTTTACAAGTATATTAAATGACTTTTTTCATGGAATTGTACTTTTAGACAATTTAGGAAGAGTGTTAGAAATCAACAAAGCAGGGTTATTACTACTCAATGCTAAACCAGAAGAAGCCTTAGGAAAAGAAATTGATTTATTTTTTCCTAAAAAATATAACACTTTAATTGCAAACTATTTTATTACTTGTTCAAATGAAAACCTTAAAGACTACGGCAAACTTGAGTTAGAAGTATTTCATCCTGATAGAGAAAAAATTGTTATAGAACTAGATTTTAATCAAAATTTTGTAACTGAAAATAATAACAAAGTTTATACTATAGGTGTAATAAATGATATTACAAAAAGAAAAGATTTAGAGAAAGAAATAGACAAACAAAAAAAATCTAATACTGATATATTAAATAAGTTAGAAAAAGAACAAGAGTTAAATGATATGAAATCAAGATTTATATCTATTGCTTCTCATGAGTTTAGAACACCGTTAGCAGGAATATTATCTTCAATGGATTTAATAGAAAGATATTTAGCTGCAGAAGCTGACCAATGGAATAACTTTGTACATAAAGAAAAAATAAAAACACACTTTGTAAAAGTTAAAAAATCAGTTAAAACCCTTACTAATACGCTTAACCAATTTTTATCATTAAGTAAATTAGAAGAAGGAATGTTAGAATTTAAACCTGAAAAATTTGATATTGAAACGCTAATAAAAGAACAAATAGAAGAATTTCTTTTATTAAAAAAAAACGGGCAAGCCATTTCCTATAAACATTTAAGTGATAACAAAGAAGTTTTCTTAGATAGTAATATGATAAGGCAAGTGGTAAACAACCTAATGTCAAATGCTATTAAATATACACCTGAAAACAAAAAAATTGAATTGACAACTAAAATTTATCCAAAAAAAATTGAACTAATAATAAAAGACGAAGGTTATGGAATACCTAAGGCAGAACAAAAAAATTTATTCAACCGTTTTTTTAGAGCAAAAAATGTAATTAATATACAAGGAACAGGATTAGGTTTAAATATTATAAAAGAATATGTAAATTTAATGAATGGCGATATAGATTTTGAAAGTGAAGAAAATAAAGGATCAACATTTTACATTACTTTTTATAAATCAAATAGCAGTAACAGAATAAAATAATTTACTAAAAATAAATAAAAAGCATATCTAAATTAATATATTGTAAAAATGAAAAAGATACTATTAATAGAAGACGATCAAGTGATGAGAGAAAACATAGCTGAGTTAATAACATTAACTGGATATGAAGTAGAAGTTGCCGAAAACGGAATGATAGGTATTGAAAAAACAACCTCTTTTAAACCAGATTTAATTATTTGCGATATAATGATGCCAGAATTAGATGGATATGGAGTATTATATATATTAAGTCAAAAACCTGAAACAGCTTCTATTCCTTTTATATTTTTAACTGCAAAATCAGAAAAAGACGATTTGCGAAAAGGTATGGAGCTAGGTGCAGATGATTATCTGTTTAAACCATTTGATAGTACTGAACTAATTAGAGCAATAAAAAGTCGATTAAAAAAACATAATCTCTTAAAAAAAGAATTCAGTAACAATAAGCAAGGTATTCACGATTTTTTAAATGAAGCTCAAAAAATTCTATCCTTGGAGGATTTAACGCAAAAAGCACATCAATTTAGTTATTCAGCTAAAGAGCTTATTTTTAAAGAAAATGAACATGTTCATTTTATTTACTATGTAGAAGAAGGTCAAATAAAAACATACCGTTATAATGATGACGGAAAAGAATATATTACAGCTATATTTAATGAAGGCTCTTTTTTTGGATATCAACCTATTTTTGAAGATCGTACTTATAATGAAATAGCAGAAGCTATAGTAGATACCAAAGTCTTAAAAATTTCTAAAGATGCTTTTTTATCATTAATTTATCAAAACAGAGAAGTTGCAAAAAAATTCATCATTCTTATTTCCAAAAATCTAAGCAATAAAGAAGAAGAGTTGATGCATATGGCATATAGTTCTGTTAAAAAAAGAGTATCTAAAAAACTTCAAGAATTATTAGGTGATAAAGACGAAATTTCTATATTAAGATCTGACCTTGCAAAACTAACTGGTACTACAAAAGAAACTCTAACTCGTACTATAACAGAATTTAAACAAAGCAACATTATAGAAACAGATGGTAAAAAAATTATTCTAAAAGATCGAGAAAAGCTCCAAAAGATGGATCTATTTTGGTGAAAATTCACTTATCATTTTCTAAAAAAATTGATTTAAATCAACCTGTTCCATAAAAGACAATCAACATTTTTTTTAATTATAGTGCTGAACTTTGAGCTGTATAAAGCAAAAAAATATGCCTAATGAAAAAGCTAAATACGAATATTCTTATTCCTGAAGAAAAATTTGAAAAACTAGCAAAGCACAATAACTTTTATTGTATTTCTTTATACATTCCTTTAAAGAATAATGAAAAAAAACTAGACGGAAAAGAGATTTTAAAAACCCAAATAGAACAATTAACTTACCTTTTAGCAAGTGAAAATATTAGAGGACATGAAGCAGGAAACTATTTAAACCCAATTAGGCAGCTTTTAAACATAACTGATTTATGGTTTACTAGTAAGGAAGATGTTCACCCTAAAACATTAGTCATTTTTGCTAATGAAAACAGCATATATCACTTTAAAATAAATTCTTACGTTGAAAATCAGCTCTACATTACTTCTAACTTTTATCTGTTACCATTATTTGAAAAAGCAACAAAATACGAAATAAACGAAAATTTTAATCAAGAGAATCTTATTATAAATAGAGTAGAAAAAATTATACCCCTAGCATTTGAAGGAAAAATAGATACTTTATATGTATCTTCCACCAATGGAATCTACGGAGTATATGATAACGATAACAAAACTACTATGATAGATGAAAAAAAAGGAAACACAAATATGTCTTTATTAAATCTAGCTGCTCTTCAAACTTATTTACACAAAGGAAAAGTTTGTTTAATAGATCCTAATAAAATGTCATCAAAAGGTGTTTCTATTCAGGCTATTATTAAAGATAAAAGTATACCATAAACCAATATAAATGAAACTCCATTAAAAAGTTTTTTATTTTAAGAAATATAATCAAAAATAACTATGGCATTTTTTAGCAACAAAACAAAAACTATAATTTTATCAATAATTGGGCTTTTTATTATAGTTAGGTTAGCGCTTCCTTATATATTATTAAAATACGTAAATAAAGCCCTTTCAGATATGGATGGCTACCACGGAAACGTTAAAGACCTTGACGTAGCTCTATTAAGAGGTGCTTTTACATTGAAAGGATTATCTATTGAAAAAGAAAACTCCAATATTCCAGTACCTTTTCTTAAACTAAATGAAATTGAATTGTCCATTCATTGGAAAGCACTTATGGATGGAGCAATTGTTGGTGAAATTATTGCTAATGAACCCATAATCAACTTTGCCATTGATTCAACAGGAGAAGAAGCTCAAACAGGGGTTGAAAATAATTGGGTACAAACATTAAGAAACATTACTCCTGTTGAAGTTAATCTTAATTTAGTAACTATTAATAACGCCCAAATTTATTATAAAGATTTTAGTCATTCTCCAATAGTAGATATTTATATAAAATCTTTTAACTTAAAGGCTACAAACCTTTCTAATGTAGTCAACGAAACAGAAAAATTGCCGGCAAGTATTTATGCCCAAGGGACATCTATTGGTGGTGGTAAATTAATTTTTGCAGCCAATGTAAACATCCTTAAACCCATACCCGATTTTAATGCCGATTTTAAACTAGAAGATGCTAACTTAACTAGTTTAAATTCATTTACCGAAGGCTATGCTAATTTCGATTTTGAAGAAGGAATGTTTTCATTATACAGCGAAATGATAATGGATAATGGAGTTTATGACGGCTATATAAAACCTATTATGACTGACATTAATCTTATTAAAAAAGGAAGTGATAAAGAAAAATCTATTTTCAATAAAGGATATCAACTCTTTCTGGATGTTATTTCTGAAGTCTTTGAAAATCAAAAACACAATAGTTTTGCAACTAAATCGCCTATTTCAGGAAATACAAACAAAACAAAGGTGAATGTGTGGGTAACAATTGGTAATACTTTAAAAAACGCTTTTATTAAAGCTTTACCAAAAAAAATAGATAAAGAGCTTTAATTTCTCCTTTTTAAGGAAAAAATTATACTACACCCATTTTCCTCCTCTTTATAAAATTTTTAAATACTTTTTTGTATATTGATTAACATCAACACTAAAGCTTGATTTCTATCAAAACAAAACCAATTACTTAAGATTAATTTTACTATTAAGAATTTATTATTAACCTTAAAAATTTAAAATTATGAATAGCACAAGTAAAATATTATTGGTTGCCTTAGGCGGAATAGTTTTAGGCGCAACAGCGGGAATTTTATTAGCCCCAAAAAGTGGTAAAGAAACACGAAAAGACCTTATGAATAAAATTAATGAATTAAAAAAACAAATTACTGATATGTTAGCAAAAGGAAGTGATACCGCTTCAGAAACTATTGATGATATGAAAAAAAAGTTATCTGCAATGGAAGAAGAATTGAAAAGTAAAAAAAAAGCTTAAAATAACTAAACTCTACTTAAAATGGAACAGATAAAAAAGGAAGCATTGAAGTATCTTGAAATGCAGATAAGGTATTGTAAGTTTGAACTTGTGGAGCAATTAGCTAAAAAAAGAGCTAGACTAATGGTAAGAGCTCTTTTAACATTGATTGTACTAGTATTAGTGTTTTTTTTAGGACTTACATTAGCTTTATATTTAAGTGAAATATTAGGTAGTTTATATAAAGGGTTTGGTGTCGTATCTTTATTATTTGCATTGTTTACAATAATAGGATTCATTATCAGAAAGCCCATGATTAATTTTTTCTTCAAAGATTACTTAGATAAAAATATTCCTTCTTAAAATTTACTCAATGAAACAAACACAATTTCATATAGAAAAAAAACTTTTAAAAAGCAAAATTGCTGTTCAAGAACAAATACTAAAGTATGAAATAGAAAGAACATTGACCCCAAAAAAAATTATATTAAAAATAATACCGAGTTCAATAAAAAAAATGTTAGGGTTAACAGATTCATCAACGAATAATACAGCACCAACAATTGCTAATTTAATTGTTAAAATACAAAATACAATTGGAAGTTTTTCTCAAATAGTAACAATGGTTAAGCAGTTTCGATCACAAATGAATGATAAAAAATAACAATGCGACTACTTAAACTAACTTATATTCAGTACTTTTTTTACACATTACTATCTTTGATAGCTTTTGGTTTTATTGTTAAGACATCTAAAATTGTGTTAGCACCATTAATATTGGCTATCATTATTAGTGTAGCTTTATATCCTCTACTTAATAATATTCAAAAAAAAATCAATTCTCGATTCTGGTCAGTTACATTACTTATCAGTTTGCTGTCATTATTCATAGGTAGTTTATTTTATATAATGGCTATACAGTTTAGTAATTTTTATGACGATTATCCAGATATCAGTGAAAAAATAATGGTTCTCATTAACCAACTAGAAGATATAATACAAAGCACATTTGGTTTAACCAATTTTAATATTATTGAAGAGGTAAAAGAAAATGGTGACGAGATTTTAAAATCTAGTACTAAAACAAGTCCTGTTTCTTCATTTTTAAAAAATATAAGTGGCTTAGTTACTTATATTGTTCTCATTCCCATATACATTTTTTTAATGTTGTACTATAAATCTGCTATTAAAAGATTTATACAAATGTTGTTTGAGCTAATGAGAATAAAAGCATCTCGCGTTATCAACGAAATTTCTATATTAGTCCAAAATTATTTAAAGGGAATATTTACAGTTATTTTAATATTAGGAACAGTAAATAGTGTAGGGCTGTTTTTATTAGGCGTTCCCTATGCATTTATTTTAGGATTTATGGTAGCATTTTTTGAAATTATTCCTTATATAGGTATTCTTTTCGGCAGCACCATTGTGCTATTTATATCTTACCTTGACCAAGGAGAACCACTTACTTTATTATATATTGTTATTTTATTTTCTATAGTTCAATTTATTGAAGGAAATTTTTTGACTCCAAAAATTGTAGGAAACAGAGTAAATCTCAATCCTTTGATAGCAATAATTGCCTTATTAATTGGTGAACAGATATGGGGAGTTGTTGGTATGATTATAGCCCTTCCTAGTGCATCTATCATGATTATGATAATGAAACATATGAAATCTAATGCTTTCTATCAAATTGAAAAAAAACCAACAGAAGAAAAAAACTAATCCAACCTATTCTTTCAGACAAAAAAAATAAACTTATATATTAAAAACTTGATCAAAATCAACTTTAATCTAATTGTACATCAACATTATTCAACTCAAAACCTACTATCTTTACAGTAATATTAATCATATAAAACTATATATTATGAACGCAACAACAGATAAAATTAAAGGAAACTGGAAACAACTTAAAGGAAAGTTAAAACAACAATATGGAGAACTTACGGATGATGACCTAATTTATACTGAAGGAAAAGAAGACGAGTTAATTGGTAGAATCCAAGAAAAAACAGGTAAGGCAAAAGAAGAAATAAAAAAAGTAATTGATAAGCTTTAAAAAACTCTAAGTAAATAAAAAAATAATATTAATTAAAAACAAAAATTATGAGAAGTTTATTATATATCGTAGCTGTAATCCTTGTCATAGGTTGGCTAGTAGGTTTTTTTGCCTATAGTGCAGGAAACATAATTCATATATTATTGGTTATAGCCATAATATCATTTTTATTAACTTTAATTAAAAGAAGTAGTGAGTGAGCCTTAGCTAAAATAAATCATAGGTAATAAATTTATTAAAAACAAAAAAACCTTTTCAGAAATTCTGAAAAGGTTTTTTTGTACTCGAGGCGGGACTTGAACCCGCACGCCCTAATGGGCACAAGATTTTAAGTCTTGCGTGTCTACCAATTCCACCACTCAAGCAACTATCTTACATAAATGAGCGGGAGACGGGATTCGAACCCGCGACCCCGACCTTGGCAAGGTCGTGCTCTACCAGCTGAGCTACTCTCGCTTAAATGTATTAATGTGCTTTAAAGAACATCCCTTAAAAAAGGAATGCAAAAATAGATATTTTTTTATTCCTACAAAATTTTATCCCTTATTTTTTATAGTAGGAAATTAATCCATTTTATTTATAAATGCTAATGAATACGTTAGCACTTTTTTAGCTGCTTCAGAAAGTTGTTCTTCTTGGTGAGGATGACTAATATCAAAGGTATGATTGGCTCCTGTAATTATTTTCAAAACAGCCTTTTCATTCCACTCATTAAGTTGCTTAGCTTCTTCAATACTTACTGTTAAATCACTATCTCCATGAATAATTAAATGTGGCTGATTAGCCTTTTTAATGGCATTTTCTATTTTGTATTTATCCTTATTGGCAAACAAATCTTCTACAAAAGAATAATACATTGGCATTTGCTGCTTTGTACGAGTATTTTCAATATAAACCACTCCTTTAGTTTTCCATTCGGATAAATCTGATGGCAACCTTCTTTCAAAATCACTGATGGCAGCCCATGTAATTATTGTTTTTATCCTAACATCCATGCTAGCTGCTAACATGGCTATTCCACCACCTCTACTATGTCCTATTAAAGTAATGTCATTAATATCTAACTCCTCTTTAGGCAATTCTTCTGTTGTGTGTATCCAATCTAATACATGTGAAACATCATTCAACTCTTTAGTAATAGTGTTTTTCCCAAAAGCATCTAAATCCGGGAAATCTATTGGTTGTTCAACAGTTCCTCCATTATGAGAAAAATTAAACTTTAAAAAAACACATTCATTTGTGACAAAAAAATCCATCACTTCGTTAAAGTGTCCCCAATCCTTAAATCCTTTAAATCCATGAGCAAAAATAACTATTGGTTTAGGCTTGTTATCAGATTTAAGCCCAACATCCAACACCATAGGTTTTCCTATAGTATTATTAATCAGTATTTTATTTCTTATTATCATTTACATTAACTCATTATGCAACATATATAACAATTACTTCGTCTTGAACGATGTATCAATTTAGATCTTATACACTTATAACTATTTACTTTACTACTTATTAATTATAATAACATTTCAAGATTGAACACAAAACAAAATTATTAAAACATATGATAATGAAAGTAGTTAGGTAATTTAAATAATGTTGTAGTTATTGTATAAACTACTATAACTTCTTTTTCATTAATAATCAACACCTTTTCATTATCATTGTTACTATTTTTTGTTTCTAAGTATTTTTTATTTTACATTTGAAAAGATAATAAACCAAATTTTTATGAAAAAATTATATTTTATTTTATTAGTTATAATTCCAAGTTCATTGTTTGCTCAGTTTAAAACTGAATATCATCAAAATGGAGATCCAAAAACAGAAATAATAGATGCCGATGGTATGAAACAAGGTACATGGAACTATTATGATTTTAATAATAATCTAGTTAGAATTGAAAAATTCAAAGATAATCAACTTATTAAAAGAACTTCAATCGTTAATGGAACAGAGTTCGATACACAATCTTTTTCTGTTATAGAGATGAATGTTCCATCTAATCTTTCAGAGATTGAGACAACAATACAACAATCAGATGGCGAAATAATCATTGATGAACAAGGTAATATTCTATCCATATATTTTTACTCATTAGCCTCTTCATTAAACAAAAATGATATTACCATAGCTTTATCTAATTTCATTAAGAGCAACTATACAAATACAAAAAATACGATTTTAACCTTTTAATATTATTATGAAAAAAATATATTTATTCTTACTACTAATCCCTTCATTTTGTTTTGGTCAAAACTTAGTACTAAATCCAAGTTTTGAAAGTGTTAATTTAGCAAATTTACAATGTTCCTGGTATACTAGTGAAGCTCAGTTTACAAATGCTATTTCAAATTGGGATTATCCAAATAATGGTAGTACTGATATTTTTCATACAAGCTTAGCTACATCTTGCTATTGCAGTCCTTTTTCTACTAATGCCTCATCACCTGGCACCCAAGCACCGAGGACTGGAAATGCAATGACAAACATTGTTGTATATGGTTCTGGAGGATGTACTCCTTATCGAGAATACTTACAAGGAGAATTATCAACTCCTCTAACAGTAGGTACAACATACAATGTAAGTGCTTATGTTTCTTTAGCAGATAAATCAAATAGAGCAACAAGTAATATTGGCTTTAAATTTACTACTGCAAGACAAAACACAGGAAGTATGTGTGTATGGATAACAACTCCTGATGTTTATTATACTGGTACACCAATAACTAATAAAACAGGCTGGACACTAATTTCCTTCTCTTTTACCCCTACTGTTGCCGGGTTACGCTACTTTTCTTTTGGAAACTTTTTCACTGACGGGGCTACAACTACAACTTCTGTTAGTGGTTCTGAAGGGACAATCCGATATTTTGTTGATGACATATCAGTAACAACAGCATGCCCTACCCAGTCAGCTACATGGACCAATCCATCACCTATATGTGCTGCAGCTGGTTCT
>SWBZ01003317.1_pt1 | contig 82625 bp, 80 predicted proteins | sample 4693031 | NCBI WGS metagenome assembly SWBZ01 (sample SAMN10267274, study PRJNA491770) | bioreactor metagenome | isolation source: DHS bioreactor inoculated with | place: Japan: off Shimokita Peninsula
CCCCCCGCAGGGGTGTGCGGCAGCGCAGTCGATCGAGATGACGATCGATGTGCCGTGCGGGGTGGGGAAGATCAGGACGGTCTGGCGCCGAACGCCGTTGGGCTCGTAGAACGAGCGGTAAAGCTCAGTGCGCGCGAACGCACTCTCTGCTCCATCGACACTCCACGAGGTGGGCCCGACCCGCTCACCGGAGATCAGCTTTCCGAATAACGGATGCTGCCAGGCGAACTCCTCGAACGCTGGTCCGTACTGCGCGATCCAGCCCGACGGAAATGGGGGCGCCGGCTCGGAGACGACGCGACGTCCCGTGACGTCGATCTCTGTGCACGAAGCCCCCTGGCAGGGGAACAGCCGGAAGAGCCCGGCGCTCACCCGCGCGGCGTAGTCGCGTGTGTCGTGTGAGCCGGCGACCGACTCGAGGACGTCGAGGATCGCCGCGTAATCGGCTGCCTCGAGCTGCATCCGAACATTGTTACAGACAACGTCCGAGAAGACGCCCGACGAAGGTCCCCACATGACCCGAGTGGCGTGATCGATGATTACGGTCGCAACAGCACCTTCGTGGCGCGGCGCTCGTCCATTGCCGCGTACGCTTCGGCAACCTCACTCAACGGAAGCTCGAGATCGAAGACCTTACCCGGAGTAATCGACCCCGACCGCACGTCAGGCAGAAGCTCCTCGATGTATCCCCGAACCGGGGCGACACCACCGACGACGCCGACGTTCCGGTTGAACATGTCGCGAACAGGCAGCTCCGGGCCGCCAGCAGGCACGCCGACGAACCCAACCCGTCCGCCGGGCCGCGCCGAGGCCAGGGCCTGTGCCATCGACTCCTTGGTGCCCACGCACTCGAGGACACGGTCGGCGCCGATGCCTTCAGTGAGCTGCCGCACGGCAGCGACCCCCTCGTCGCCGCGTTCGGCGACAACGTGTGTTGCTCCAAGCTCCCAGGCAAGAGCCTGGCGCTGCGGGTTGCGCGACATCGCGATGATCTCTGTCGCACCCAACCGCTTTGCTGCGATCACGCCGCACAGGCCCACCGCGCCGTCGCCGACAACGACCACAGTGTCTCCGGGCTGTACTCCGGCGCTCACGGCAGCGTGATGCCCCGTTCCCATGACATCGGCCAGCGACAACAACCCCGGGATCTCGTCATCAGTGACCGGTCCTGGCACAACCACGAGCGTTCCGTCGGCCAGCGGCACGCGCACCCGCTCGCCCTGACCGCCGTCGGCGAAGCCGCCGATCCGGTCATCCTGACCCCACCATCCGCCGGTGAGACACGACGTGCTCACGCCGTTTCGGCAGTTCAGGCAGGTGTTGTCACACACGTAGAAGGGCGCGATCACGAAGTCGCCGGGACGCACCAGCTCGACCTGGTCACCGACAGCTTCCACGACGCCGATGAACTCATGTCCGATCCGATGCGGCTCTTCGGTGGGCGCGATTCCACGGTATGACCAGAGGTCGGACCCGCAGACGCACGCTGCGACGACGCGAACTACCGCATCGCCACCGGTCGACAGCACCGGATCGGCAACGGTCTCCAGTCGGACATCTCGGGCACCATGAATGACGGTTGCACGCATGGTTCGAGACTATGCCCCGCGAGTGATTCGCGGGGCATCCGTCACTTCTTCTCGGTGACCTCGACAGTGAAGGTGACGTCCTGAATACCGCCGTCACTGTTGGACAGCACAACCTCGGTGGTCCCCACGCTCAGCGCGGTGACACCGGGGTTGAAGGTGGCGGTGTCGTCGGTGTGACCGGGGACGAACTCGGCAACGTCAGGATCGGCAACCTCGCCGCTGTAGCTGTCGACCGCCAGATCACCGGTGTTGATATTCAGCACCTGACCGACGACCAGCTCGACAGTCTCCCCCTGCAGGTCACCGGCGTCCATTGTCACCGGGGCGATGACGTTGCTCTGCGAGCAACCGCTCAGGGCGATCGACACAGCGAAGACCCCGGCGACAACTGCACTCAATGCTCTGGTTCTCATAGCCGTGAGTCTGGCAGGCGCACCACGCCAGCAGTAGTGGGAAACGCCAGAACCGCGCTACAACTGTTATCAAGCGTCGCGGCGACGACCCGGGGCCATCGGCGCAGGGAGGGATCGATGCGCGCCACCGACACGCTGTCCATTCGCGGACTGGTCGGTCTGGCCAAGGCCGAGGCCAAGCGCTGGGGATCCGATCACGCCACGGTGACGCACGCGGCATCCGCGTTCGCGCAGAACTGGGCCGGTGAGTTCCGCGCGGCATTCGGTCCCGAGGGCGAGGCCTTGCTTCATCGTCTTCTCGCTGCCGGCCAGACGATCGGCAATGAAGCCGAGGTGCGCAACATGATCACCGCCTCGCCGGATGCCGCAGCCCTCGCCATGCGCTTGCACGCAGCACTCCGGGGCGACCTTGCCGTCGCCGACCTGCTGCCCGAGGAAAGCTCTCCGAGTCGCCTCCGGTCCGATGACGCCGAAGAGGTAGGGGCGTCCGGCACCGCCGCGCCCGCGACCCGCACGGACCCTCTGGCGGGTCTTCTTCGAGGACGCGAAGCCCTGGATGTTGCGGCGTACCTCCTCAGCGACCAGCCGCTGATCCCCGCCCTCGTGGGCAGACGCGGCTGCGGCAAGACGAGCCTCGCAGCCGAGATCGCGCGCCTGCTTCTCGACCTCGAGGATCCGCTGCATACCCTGTTTTTCGATCCCGGCACGACAGTGGACGGGGAGCCTGCGATGCTGCTGCGCGACACGCTGTCGGCGCTGACCCGGCGCACCGTCGTCGTTGTCGAAGACGTCGACGAGCTCGCGCGACTGGGGACGACCGAACCCGACGTGTCCATCCTTCGAGAGATCTGGCAGTCAGAGCGATTCCCCCTGGCGCGCCTGGTCATCACGGTGACCGCGCCTTACGAGAAGCGCATTGCGCAGTTCTATGGGGCGCTCTCGGATCGCCTGGTCATGGTCGAGCTCCAGCCGTGGGACGAGAACGTCGTCCGGGGCCTGGTGGTGCCGGTAGCGACGCATCTTGCCGAGCAGTACGGCGTCGTCATCGATCACGCCGCCATCGAAGCAGCCCTGCAGCCACCGAGCGAAGCAGACACCTTCGACCACCCGGGGCTGGCCATCGCGCGTCTGGATGTCGCCTGCGCCCGGGCGATGATCGCCGGCGGTCGCACCGTGACTGTCTCCGATGTGACTCTCGCCTGAGCATCCTCGCGCCCGGATATTCACGTCCCGACCCCTGACGCCGCGCGCGGCGGAGAGCTAACGTCGGAGGTGGAGGTCGGACGATGCTCGATACTGCTCGTTCTCAACGGCTCGACTCGCTTCGTGCCGAGCTCATGGGCCTCCGCTCTGCAGCTCAGGATGCCGAGCAAGCGGCATCCGCTCTTCTGTCCCGCGTGCATCCCGTGCATGCGACCGGCGCAGCCAATCTCGTTCGCTATGTCGCCCTGCGATCGCAAGATCTGCGCGACCTCCAGGACCGCCTGACGGCGGAGGGCCTCTCGTCGCTCGGGCGGATGGAACCCGATGTGCTGCGCAACCTCGATGCGGTGCTGGGCACGATCGATGCGGCGCTCGGGAACGTCGCACCGGGCGAACATGCCTCCGCGGATCCGGAGGCACAACAGCCTGAACCCACTCCCCTGAGCGTGCACGCGGCAGCATTGCTGGGCGGGACGGCCGATGACCGCCAGACCCGGATCATGGTCACGTTGCCGAGCGAGGCCGCCGACGATTCCGCACTGGTCGCGCGATTCGCCCGAGCCGGAATGGACGTCGCCCGCATCAACTGCGCACACGACGACTCCGCGGCCTGGGAGCGCATGGCCAGGCATGTCCGAGACGCCGGCGCGGGCATCCGGATCGCCACCGACCTCGCGGGGCCAAAGCTGCGCACCGGTCCCCTCGAACCGGGTCCGCGGGTGGTGAAGGTGGCACCCGCGCGAGACGCTCTGGGCCGCGTGATCGTGCCTGCGTCAGTTTGGCTCGTCGCACCACGCACCGACGACTCCCCTACGCCCGCGGGTGAGATCCCGGTGACGGACGCTCCGTGGCTTTCTCGTCTTCAGATCGACGACACCGTCGAATTCACCGACACTCGCGGCCGCTCGCGCTACATGACAGTCGTTGCATTGCGCGACGGCGGGGCACAGATCGAAGGCGACAGGACTGCCTATCTCGGGACCGGGACGCTGCTGGATGTCGACGGTCACGAGACCCGTGTCGGCCCGCTGCCCCCGGTCGATCAGGCGCTGCGGGTGCACCGCGGCGAGATCATCGAAATGCGTCCGGATGTCGAACCGGGGTTCACCCACGAGGGCCGCCATCACGTCGGCTGCACGGTACCCGAAGCGCTCGAGGTGATCCGCGTCGGCGATCGCGTGCTCTTCGATGACGGCAAGATCGAAGGCTTCGTGCGCGCTGTCGGTGAGGGCGAGGGGTACCGCATCGCGGAGGTCGAAGTGACCCTTGCCTCCCCGCGGGGAACGAAACTCCGCGCCGAGAAGGGCATCAACCTCCCCGACACCGACCTGCCCATCTCGGCACTCACCGGCGACGATCTGCGCGCACTCGATGCCGTCATCGGTTTCACCGACATCGTGCAGCTCTCGTTCGCGCGCTCACCCAGCGACGTTTCCCGCTTACTCGCCGAACTCGACTCCCGCGGGGCCGGGCACCTGGGCGTCGTCGTGAAGATCGAGACGGTGCGTGCCTTCCGGGCATTGCCCGAAATCCTCCTCGAACTCATGCAACGGCCCCGGGTGGGCATCATGATCGCCCGGGGCGACCTCGGCGTCGAGGCCGGCTGGGAGCGGTTAGCGGAGGTGCAGGAAGAGATCCTGTGGCTGTGCGAAGCTGCGCACGTGCCGGTGATCTGGGCGACGCAGGTTCTCGACTCGCTCGCCGGCAGCGGTGTGCCGACCCGCGCCGAGGTGACGGATGCCGCCGCGGGTGAGCGGGCCGAGTGCGTCATGCTCAACAAGGGACCGCACATCGAGGAGGCGATCGAAGCGCTCGATGACATTCTGCGGCGGATGCACGGTCACCTCGAGAAGAAGCGCCCGCTGCTGCGGCGGCTGCGCGCGTGGTCGCACGAGGGCTGAGTCTGCCTCGAAGCTCATGACCGTCACAGAGAGTCATACAGCGCACCTGGCGCTTCGTGACACCTAGCGTGGTGGTCCCAGGCCACACACCCGAGGAGTGTCATGTCAGTTCTGTCCGAGGTTCTCGACGCCAATGAGTCCTACGCATCCGCCTTCGACAAGGGCGATCTCGCGCTGCCGCCCGCGCGCGGCTTCGCGATCCTCACGTGCATGGACGCCCGCCTCGACCCGGCCAAGTACGCCGGGCTCAGCGAAGGGGATGCTCACGTCATCCGTAACGCCGGCGGGCGCGCGTCAGACGACGCCATCCGGTCCCTCGTGATCTCGTACAAGCTGCTCGGCACCAAGGAGTGGTTCGTCATCCACCACACCGACTGCGGCATGGAGTTCTTCACCGACGAGGTGATCCGCGGCCTGCTCGCAAACTCGCTCGAGACCGCCGAGCTGCGCGCCGACGGCTTCGTCGACGTCGGAACCGGCCCCGGATCCGCCGAGGCCGCCTACATCGACTGGCTCACGATCAGCGACCAGGCCCAGGCGGTTGTCGACGATGTGGCGCGCATCAAGGCCCACCCCCTCGTCCCGGCCCGCATCCCGGTGTACGGCTACGTCTACGACGTCCGCACCGGTCGCCTCATCGAGGTCCCGGCAGCGACCACGGCCGGCGCCGCCGCCTGACCACGCCCCAAGCGGCCGGCTTCGACATCCGTCACAGGATGCCGGGGCCGGCCGCTTCAGCGTCGAGGTACCACCAGCGTCCCGCGGCGAGGCGGAACCGGCTGCGCTCGTGCTGCTCCCCTGTGTCCGCGCCGTGCCGCCAACGCGCCCGGAACTCGACGACGCCGGTGGTCTCGCCCCCGACCGCGGGCGCGTCGATGATGCGCAGTCCCACCCAGCGCATGTCGGGGTCAAGGTCGATCCGCTCGGGCCTGGTTCGCGGATGCCACGTGTCGGCGAGGTAGCGAGCATCGTCGAGCGCGAAGGCGCTGTACCGCGAGCGCATCAGCCGTTCCGGAGTCGGGGCCGCCTCCCCCCGGTGGAGCGGTCCGCAGCACCGGCCGTACGTGTTTCCGCTGCCGCAGACGCACGGGTCCTGGTCGGCAGGGCGACGGATGCCGGACTGTGCCGCGGATCCGAAACTCATGTGAGAAGTCTATGAACCACGAGCGCGGTGGCTTTCCTTAGAGCAGTCTCAGAGACCCGCCGCCACGCTTGCCTCATGACCACAGCGACACCGTCTCGCACCACCGTCACGGCACCGCCTCCAGCCCCGCGGCGTCCGCAGACTCTGGCGCCGCCGCGACAGAGTACCAGCGCGCTCCGCATCCGCCGTGAGCGCTCTGCCCGCCAGGCGTGGAGCCTCGCTGCGACCGCCGTCATCTGGCTGACGAGCCTGTTCGTTCTCGCCCTGTGGGTGGCCGGCGGTGGCCTGCAGGATCTGTGGGGCCTCGATGCGGCAGCGCTGAACAGCCTTGGCCGCCTGACCGGTCTGGTCGCGTCGAACCTGCTGCTGTACCAGGTGATCCTTCTTGCGCGTATCCCCCTGTTCGAGCGCGGTTTCGGCCGTGACGGATTGACCCGGATGCACCGACTCGTCGGCTTCTGGTCGTTCTCGCTGATGCTCGCCCACATCGCACTTCTGGTGCTCGGTTACGCGGCAGCGGCCGACGTCAACGTCTTCGTCCAGCTCTGGGAGTTCGTGTGGGATTACCCGGGGATGCTTCTCGCAACCGCCGGCACGATCCTCATCATCCTCGTTGCGATCACCTCGATGCGTCGCGCCCGAGCGAAGCTGCGCTACGAGTCGTGGCACCTGCTGCACCTGTACGCCTACCTGGGTGTCGGACTGGCGCTGCCCCACCAACTGTGGACGGGCGCCGACTTCCTCTTCTCCCCCGTCGCCACCGCCTACTGGTGGGGACTGTGGGCGATCAGTGCCGCCGCGATCGTCGTGTTCCGCGTCCTGGTTCCTCTCGCGCGCTCGCTGCGTCACCGGGTGCGGGTTGCCGACGTTCGCCCCGACGGCGTGGGCGGCGTTGCGGTCACCATGACCGGGCGCCGGCTGGATCGCCTGGGCGCCCGCGCGGGCCAGTTCTTCATCTGGCGCTTCCTGGATGGCCCGGGAGCATCACGAGCCAATCCATTCTCGTTGGCTGCAGCCCCCGACGGACGCAGCCTGACGATCTCTGCCCGCATTGTCGGTGACGGCACCGCGCGTCTGGCGCGCCTCACGCCCGGCACCCCCGTCCTGTTCGAAGGCCCGTACGGAACGATGACCGGTGATGCCCGCACCGGCTCGAAGCTTCTGATGATCGGTGCAGGCGCCGGGGTCGCGCCGCTGGTCTCTCTGCTTCAAGCCGAGGCTTACGCGCCAGGCGAGGCGACGCTGGTCACCCGCGACCACTCGAAAGAAGCAGCCCTGCGCACTGACGCCGTCGGTGCCCTCGTCGCGCACCGGGGCCTGCGACACATCCCGCTTCCTGGGCCCCGGGCCCGGACAGCATCCTCGTGGCTGCCAGCCTCGCACGCCGCGTGGACGGGCTCCGATGCGCTCCGCCATCTCGCGCCCGACCTCGAGGAGTACGACGTGTTCCTCTGCGGACCCGCGCCCTGGATGAAGGCCCTCGAGCATGACCTGCGCGCCGCGGGAGTTCACCGCAGCCGCATCCATTCCGAGTCATTCACCGTCTGACCCCTCACAACACGGAGCCTCCGATGAAGCGCATCGTATACGGACTTCTTGCCACCCTGAGCGGCGTCGTCCTCTTGTTCAGCTACCGCACCTCGCTTGAAGCGGTCGCGCCGGTCGCCGCCGACGAGACGGCAGGCACCACAACCGTCACGCCCGAAGCCACGCCATCGGCATCCGCCAGCCCGTCGACGACAACCGAGAGCGCAACGTCAACGCCCTCGCCCTCGGCGACCGCCGCCGACTCCACGGCGACCGACAGCACGACAACGACCACGACGGGGCTCGCCGACGGAACCTACACCGGGGATGCGGTGCGCACGCGATACGGGAACGTCCAGGTGCAGATCACGGTCAGTGGTGGTGTGATCACAGACGTGCAGGTGCCGCAGTATCCGAGCAACAACCGCGAGGATCAGCAGATCAATGCGCGTGCGCTGCCGATTCTGATCTCCGAGACGACAGAGTCCCAGAGTGCCGATATCAGCATGGGGTCAGGCGCTACATACACGAGCGACGGCTACATCCAGTCGCTGCAAAGTGCCCTGGATCAGGCCCAGCAATGACACGCCTCGCACGTCGCGCGTGGGTCGAGACCATCATGGGCACTGCGGTCTCCTTGCACGCCCATGGGTCTCCGGCTTTCGTCGAGGCTCCGCAGACCGCGGCATCCGTGTCTCGAGCCTTCTCAGAACTTCGCGAGGCCGACCGGATCTTCTCGACCTATCGAGAGGACTCGGAGATCAGCCGTCTGCGCCGCGGCGAGATCACGCTCGACGATGCGCATCCGTTCGTTGCCGAGGTCGCCACGGCGTGTCTTGACGCCGAGCAGCGCTCCGGTGGCCGGTTCTCGGCGACCTGGCGTGGCTGGTTCGACCCGACAGGCTACGTCAAAGGGTGGGCGGTCGAGCGGGCGGCACGGATGCATCTTCTGCCGCTCGTGGCCCAGACCGGCGCGACAGCGATCGGTATCAACGCCGGCGGCGACATGCAGCTCGGCACCGCCGCGGGCAGCGACTGGGTCTGGCGCATCGGCATCGCGGACCCGCACCGCTCCGGGGAGGTTCTCGCGATCATGGATGTCGTCGATGGCGCGGTTGCGACGTCGGGAACCGCTGAGCGCGGTGCGCACATCGTGGACCCGCGCTCCGGCGAGCCGGCGACCGGTGTGCGCAGCGCGACCGTCGTCGCCGATTCCCTGGCCGAGGCAGACCTCTGGGCAACCGTCGCGGTTGTCGCCGGCGACGACCTGTCGTGGGTGGCGGCGGCTGACTCGCGATCGGGCATGACGGTTACCGAAGACGGACGTGTTCGCCGCTGGATGGGCGCGACCGAGGTGTCGGTCGTCACATACGCGGACTCGGCAGCGCGATGACGAACGTCGTGCCCCCGGCTGACGTCGACTCGACCTCGATCCGGCCCGCGTAACGGGTCAGCACGTCTCGCACCAGCGCGAGCCCGAGTCCGAACCCGCGCCTCCTCCCCGTCTCTGATCCGCGGGCGAACCTCTCGAAGATGCGCTCGGCGTCGGCCGGGTCGATCCCGCTGCCCTGATCGCTGACGCGGATCTCCACGTCGTCACGGGCCGTCGCAGCCGCGATCGTCACCGTGGCGCCCCGGGGACTGTGCTGGATCGCGTTGTCGACGACGGCCATCAGGATGCGAGTGAGCGTCGGAACCGGCATCCGCACAGCCCGGTCGGTCGAGAAGACCTCCAGCGTCACGCCGCTCTCATCGGCGAGCGGCTGGAGGCGGGAGACCGCGGCATCCATCGCCTCACCGACGGGCGCGAGGGCCGTCGTCTCGGCCTTGCCTTCGGCTGCCATCAACAGATCGGTGAGCATGTCGTTCATTGCGTCAGCGTCGGAGCGCAACTGGTCGAGAGCCTCGGCGACATCTCCCCCGCGTTCCAGGCGACGCTGCGCGATCTGGATGCGGCTGGTCAGGGTCGTCAGCGGCGTGCGCAGTTCGTGACTGGCGTCGGCGACGAAGTTGCGCTGCAGCCGCAGCGCCTCGCCCAGCGGCCGCACGGCACGCCGGGCGGCGAACCACGCGATCAGCGACAGGACGATCACGCCCAGGATGCCGAGCCCGATCACCCACGGCAGCACCCGGTCAACGTCGACCACCAGATCATCCCCCGATCCGCGATGGCCACCGGGGAAGCCGGTTCCGTGCTCGTCGCTCTCGATACGCGCGCGCAGCAGGATCACGGCAACCAAGACCGACACACCGAGCGCGATGACGATCGCCGACGCCGCAGCAACCCACACCCCCACCGAGAAGGCCGCCCGCTGCACGCGACGCCGGTCGGCAGCCTCCGGAGTGGTCATGACGGCTGCCCGACCCGGTAGCCGCGAGCGCGCACCGTCTCGATCATCTCGGGCACGGACTTCCGCCGAATGTAGTGCACGTAGGTATCGACCGATCCCGGGGTGTCGCCCTCGTGGAACACGGCGCCCAGGATCTCTTCTCGACTGAACACATGCTCGGGACTGGCGCTGAGCACATCCAGCAACGCGGTCTCGGTCGTTGTGAGCGCGACCCGTGCTCCGGACGGCCCGTACAACGCCTGGGACTCGGGAACGAAGACCCACTCGCCGAGCGTGCGGCGGTGCTGCTCTGCTCGGTAGCCGCGTACGAGAGCCCGGATGCGAGCGAGCAACTCGCCGTAGTCGAACGGCTTCACGAGGTAGTCGTTGGCCCCGGCATCCAGTCCTTCGACACGGTCGTCCACTGCGCCGAGGGCCGTCAGCAGCAGGATGGGCGTCGTGATACGCGCGGTGCGGATCGCGCGGACCAGATGGATGCCGTCGCCGCCGGGAAGCCGTCTGTCGATCACCATCACATCGAATCGCTGCTGCAGCGCGCGCGACCGAGCAGTAGCGACGTCGGATGCGTGGACGACGGTGTGGAACTCCGAGAGCACCTCGATCGTCATCTGGGCGACGTCCTGGTCGTCTTCGACGTACAGCACGTCTGCGTGCGGCCCGCTGTCGTACGGCATGATGCCTCCCGAGGCAACGCTAGCGCGCAGACCTATCCGTTCTCTGGAGTACCGGCATCCTCCCCAGGCGAGCGCGTGGATCGTGGACTGTGGAAAGTGCCGTCGGGGCGGATGCCGCGGGCTACCGTGGTGGACATGAACCGCCGCCGTCCGCTTCGAGCCGCGTCGATCGTGATCGCCGCGATGCTCGGTGTCGGGGCGCTCGCCGGCTGCGGGCCGACGGATCCGTCACCCACCCCGACGCCGACCGGATTCGCCTCCGAGGAGGAGGCATTCGCTGCCGCGGAAGCCACTTACCGGGCGTACGTGGACGCCTTGAACCAGGTCGATCTCAGCGACCCCTCGACCTTCGAGGAGGTCTACCGCTGGACCACGGGCGATGCGAATGCTGGCGAGCGCGAATCACTCAGCGGAATGCACGCGAACGGCTGGACGGTGTCAGGTGAGAGCGAAGTCACAGGTTTCAACCCGACCTCCTGGGATGCGGATACCGGCACGATCGAGGGAAGTGCCTGCCTTCGCGTCTCGGATGTCGTGCTGACTGATCGCGATGGCAACTCAGTCGTGAGCACGGATCGTCCGGATACTCAGTCGGTGATGATTGTGGCAAGCATCTCCCCCGACTCGCCGACGGGTGCACTGCTGTCGGTCGTTGATGGATCGAATAGCGAACAATGCGGCTAGCCAGCCTGCTAGTGCTCACCGCGTTGGGTACAGCCTCTTTGATGCCGACCGCAGTCGGAGGATCCGGATGCGCGAGCAACTCCGCATGGACGGGCAATTGCAGCGTCTCCAACAACGGGAGCCAGGTCGATGTCGGCGGCACCGCTAACCAACCGGGCTCTGACGGCGGATCCGGAAAAGGCGGCGCGGGCAGCTCCCCGGGCCGCGGCGGCTCGAACGGCAACTCGGGTACCGGCTCGACCGGTAACGCAGCCCCGGCCACTGAGGAGTGCCCCATCGTCGGATGCCGAGGCAACTACACAGTGGTCACGTATCCGGACGTGACGATCGACGATCTCGCGAGTTTCGTTCCGGCGCGTCCGAGCCTCGGTGGCGAGCCCGCCGGTTTCGGGGTCGTCGGAACGCCCACGAACATCGTGGCCGGGGCATCCACGCACACCCTCACCGGCCCGCTGCTCGGGTGGGACGTGACAGTCAGGTTCCGACCGGCCGGCTACGTCTTCGACTACGGCGACGGATCGAGCGCGCGGACAACGACCGGCGGTGCCACCTGGGCGTCGCTCGGACTCCCCCAGTTCAGTCCGACGTCAACGAGCCACGTCTATCGCGAGCGCGGGACGTACACCGTGTCCCTCACGCTGCAGTACTCGGCTGACGTCGACTTCGGGAGCGGCTGGCGCCCGGTCCCCGGCTACGTCAATGCCCCGGCTCCGCCCTACACCCTCGAGGTTCTCGAGGTCCGGACGGCCCTGGTCGACCGCACCTGCGCCGAGAACCCCACCGGCCCCGGCTGCTGAGCCCTCCGTCGGCCGCTCGCATCGTCGGCGGCGCATGCCAGGATGGGCGCGTGGCAGAACGATTGATGTTGCTCGACTCCGCGTCGCTGTACTTCCGCGCGTTCTATGGCGTTCCCGACACGGTGAAGGCACCCAACGGGATGCCGGTCAATGCGGTTCGCGGGTTCCTCGACATGATCGCGAAACTCGTCACCACCTACGAGCCGACGCATCTCGTGGCCTGCTGGGACGACGACTGGCGTCCGCAATGGCGGGTCGATCTCATCCCGTCGTACAAGACGCACCGCGTCGTCGAGGTCGTCGCGGGCGGCCCGGATGTCGAAGAAGTGCCCGATCCCCTCGAGGTGCAGGTGCCGCTCATCCGCGAGGCACTCGCTGCCCTCGGGATCACGATCATCGGCGCCGCCGAACACGAGGCAGACGACGTCATCGGCACCCTCGCCACGGTGGCAACGATGCCCGTCGACATCGTCACGGGTGACCGCGACCTCTTCCAGCTCGTCGACGACGAGCGCAGCATCCGTGTCATCTACACCGCCCGCGGCATGAGCAACCTCGAGCTGGTCACCGACCGCACTGTCGTCACCAAGTACGGCGTACTGCCAAGCCAATATGCCGACTTCGCGACCCTTCGCGGCGACAGCTCCGACGGGCTACCCGGAGTTGCCGGCATCGGCGAGAAGACGGCGGCTACGCTCCTGGCCGCGCACGGCGACCTTGCCGGCATCATCGCCGCCGCCGAGCGAGGCGAGGGAATGTCGGCTGGTGTTCGAGCGAAGATCGCCGCGGGGCTCGACTACCTGGAGGTGGCTCCCACCGTCGTCGAGGTGGTGCGCACGCTCGATCTTCCCCAGCCTGACACGCAACTGCGTCCGCTCGAGAACGATCAGCGCGTGGCCGCGGTCACCCTCGCTGAAACGTGGTCGCTCGGAGCGTCGGTTTCACGGGTCATCGAGGCGCTCGCCACGACACGATGACAGCCGCGACCAGCAGCACGCAGTAGGCGAGCACGACGACAAGGGATGCCAGCAGCACGGCATCCCACCCGCCTGTCGCCTCGTGCAGCGCACCCATGGCTGGGGCGGCGAGGGCCGCGGCCGCGTAGCCGCCGCCCTGCACGAGCGCCGACATCCCGGCAGCCTCTGCGTCGGAGCGAGCGATCGCGACGATCGTGCTGAAGATCACCACGAACCCGCCAGCGTGTCCGATGGCCCCGAAGCTCAGCCAAAGCGCTGCCCACTCGGGCGCGATGATCATGCCGAGCGTCAGCAAGATCCACGACGTGCCAATGGCAATCGCAGGAACGATCCGCGGCGTGAACCGGGCGAGCAGCGGAACAATGAACGCCCCCACCACGGCAACACCGTGGAAGAACGCCGTCAAACCGCCCGCTGCTGCTGCGCTGACCCCGAGATCGTCGGCGATGAGTGTGGGCAACCAGGTGGCGAACCCGTAGTACACGGCGGCCTGCCCTGCGAACGCGAGCAGAAGCATCCACGGCACCGGGTTCCGGAACATCGAATCGCCGCGCGTCGCCCGTCTCCCGAGCGGCACGGGCACCGGGCCGGTGAGGGTGTCGGCCTCGCGATCGGCGACGGATGCCGCGCCCGGGCGCTGCGCACCCGAGAACCGCTCGCCCCACAGCTCCCCGCGCGCGGCGGCCCGGCGCAGATGCAGGCCCCATAGCAGCATCCCGGCAATCGTGATCACCGACCACGCGACCAGGGCGAGGTTCCACCCGATCACCGAGGCGATCGGCACCGTCAGCAGCGAGGTCAGCAGCGATCCGGCGTTGAGCATCGCGACGTAGCCGGCGGTGACCAGTGCCACTCGCTCCGGCGCGACATCACGGCGAATGATGACCGGGATGACGACGTTTCCAACGGTGATGGATGCGCCGATCACGATCATCCCGGCGAGCATCCACCCGAAGCCCGGAACGGCGCGCAGGAAGGTGCCCAGCAGCACGCCCGTGAGAGTGATCATGAGCGCGAGCTCTGCTCCGGCCCGACGGATGACGAGCGCTGCCACCGGGGTCAGCAACGCGAACATCAGCACGGGGGCAGTTGTGAGCAGACCCGCGGTGGCCGCTCCAATGCCGAGATCGGTCTCGATCTGCCGCAGCACAGGTGTCGGTGAGACGATGGGCCCGCGAAGACTCAGCGCGGCGACCAGGATGCCGGCGATGACCAGCCCGGCGGCGCTTCCGGCGGCACCAGGAGTGATGCGTCGGTCGGAAGCCACCCGTCGAGTCTAGGGTTGCGTCAGCGCCCGACTGCCGCGCTCAGGTTGCGCCCCTTATACCCCCAGGGGTATCGTAGTTATCGAACATCACCAACCAGACCCCGGAAGGACATCCCCATGTGCTCTCAGATTCGTTGCTCGTCATGCGGCAAGATCACCTGGACCGGCTGCGGCATGCACGTCGAGCAGGCCCTCGCCGGCGTTCCCAAAGACCAGCTCTGCACCTGCAACTGACACCGCCCGCGCTCAACGTCGCGTCGCTGTCCACTCCCGAAGGCGCGCCAGCGGCCACGTCGTGACGATCCGCGCCGCCGGAACTCCCAGCCGTTCTGCGCGCTCCGCGCCGTAGTCCAACAGCGACAGATGACCCGGCGCATGCGCGTCGGAGTCGATCGAGAACAGACATCCCTTCGTGAGGGCGAGCGCGATCAGTTCATCGGGCGGGTCCTCGCGTTCCGGCCGCGAGTTGATCTCGACAGCGACCCCGGCTTCCGCGCAGGCCTCGAGCACCCGATCCGCGTCGAAATCAGATGGGGGCCTCGTCCCCCGCTGCCCGCCGACGAGTCGCCCCGTCACATGCCCCAGCACATCGACCCTGCCGCTTCGCACGGCGCGAAGCATCCTCGCCGTCATGGGGCCACGCTCCATCCGCAGCTTCGAGTGAACCGATGCCACGACAACGTCCAGTGAGCGCAGCAGGTCATCCTGCTGATCGAGCCCGCCGTCTTCGAGGATGTCGACCTCGATGCCCGTGAGGAGGGTGAACCGGTCGTCGCGAAAGCTCTCCACGATCGGGATCTGATCGCGCAGCCGCTGCGCCGACAGGCCGTTTGCCACGCGCAGCCGAGGCGAGTGGTCGGTGAGCGCGAGATACTCACGTCCGAGCTCGCGCGCCGCCTTCACCATGGCGGCGATCGGCGTCGTGCCGTCCGACCAGCCCGAATGGCTGTGTAGGTCGCCGCGCAGCAGCGCGCCAAGCGCAGACGGCCGGATGCCGGCCCGCTCCCGTATTTCCGCGAGATAGTCCGGCACCCGCCCCTCCCGGGCCTGCACGATCACCGCGAGGGTCGAGTCTCCGATCCCTTTCCGACGCCGCAGCCCCGCCGTATCGGCCAACTGCGCGGCATCCAGCCCCTCGATCGCTGCCGCAGCAGTGCGAAACGCCTTCGCCTTGTAGCGGATCGCCCGCTCGCGCTCCAGCAGCAGCGCGATCTCGACCAGCGCGTCGTACGGCTGCAGCTCCGGCTCGCTCATGTCGCCCAGCCTGACACGCCCCACCGACGCGCGCACCGACTTCTGCAGGTAGGCAAAATCCCGGGCGTAGGTCGATTGCAGTTGCGATCGACCTACGCCCGGGAGAAGTCCTACCTCCGCGAGGAGGGTCGGAGGGACGTCAGCGCGTCAGGGTGTGACTCCCGCGCGCTTGACGACGACGGGGGCACTGGCGAGGCGGTGGAGAGCCCAGCCGAACAGGATTGAGAGCACACCGATCCCCATCGCGAAAGCGGAGACACCAAAGCTGACGACCGAGGTGAACAGGGATGCCCGCAGGAACGACGCGTTCATCATGGTCGCGCGCACCGGGTCCTCACGGTCGAGCTCGGCGTAGGTGGCACCCCCGGATGCCTCGAGGGCGTGGTGCTGAATGATGTCGGCCTGAACGTAGGCAGTGAAGGGGCCAGCGACGGTCTGGCCCTGGAAGGCGATCGCGTCCTCGGGGATGGTGATGTTCTCGGCGCGCAGCTGGCTCGAGACGGTAGCCCACACGACGATGCCCACGATGATGAGCAGGGCGCCGCCGACGATGCCGAGGATCCCCACCACCTTCACGAGACCGAGGTTGCGGGCGGGCGCCTGGACGGTGTCAGTGGCGCTGGCTGTGTCGGTGGCGGACATGGCGATTTCTCCTTCAGGGACATGCATCGTCGGGGGGATTCGACGGTGTCTCTCACCGTCGACATCCACGGTACGAAGCCGGCCAGCCTACGGAAAGTGACGTAGGTCCCCTGACGAGAAATTCGGTGAATGACCCAGGTCAGGGCGCGAGCGCAGCAGTCGCCTCGGCCCACGCGTCCAGCTTTGCCGCAGCCGCACCCGAGTCGATAGCCGCAGCGGCATCCGCTTGCGCCTCCCGCAGACGCTCAACAATGGGCACCTGCGCCTGCGCGGCATCCTGCGACAGCCGGAACGCCACGATCCCCGCTGCCGCGTTCAGCAGCACGATGTCACGCACCGGCCCCGTCTCGCCCGCCAGCACACGCCGGACGATCTCGGCGTTGTGGTCGGGCGCGCCACCGCGAAGATCGTCGAGCATCGCAAGCGGGATGCCGAGATCCCGCGGATCGAGATCGTGCTCGTGGATGTCGCCGCGCGACACCTCCCAGATGCGGCTGTGTCCGGTGGTGGTCAGTTCGTCCAGCCCATCGTCGCCGCGGAACACCAGCGCTGTCGCCCCGCGCGTGCGGAACACGCCGGTGATGAGTGGCACCCGATCCAGGTGGGCGACACCCACCGCGTTCGCCTCAGCGCGCGCCGGATTGCACAGGGGGCCGAGGAAATTAAAGACCGTGGGAACTCCCAGCTCGGCGCGGGTGGGCCCGGCGTGCCGGAATCCGGGGTGGAACGCGGCAGCGAACGCGAAGGTGATGCCGGCGCGGTTGAGAACCTCGGCCACGGCATCCGGCGAGAGGCGAAGATCAACGCCGAGAGCCGACAACACGTCGGAAGACCCGGATGCCGAACTCGCCGCCTTATTCCCGTGTTTGACGACCGGGATTCCTGCGGCAGCGGCGACGATCGATGCTGTCGTCGACACATTGACGGTGCGATGACGATCGCCACCGGTTCCGACGATGTCCAGAACGTGAGGATCCACCGGAAGCGGGAGAGCAGCCTCGAGGATCGCGTCGCGGAAACCGACGATCTCATCGACAGTCTCCCCCTTCGCCCGGAGGGCGATCAGGAATCCGGCCAACTGCGAGGGTGTCGCCTCCCCCGCCATGATCTGGCGCATTGCCCAGGTCGACTCCGACACACTGAGGTCCTCACCCTCGAGGAGGGCACTGATGATCAAGGACCAGGAGGGCTGCTGGGTCATGGCTCTGAGCGTAGCGGGGCGGGCAACTGAGGTGCGCCTAAGTCGCAAACCACCTCACATCAGTGGTGGCTCATGCGAAACCCCAGGCAAATCTTCAGCCATAATGAAGAATGTGACCACCAGCTCAGCGACGTACTCCCAGGCCATGCGGTCGGTCAAGCGACCCGACCCGGTCGCAGTTGGAACAATCGTGTGGCTCGGCAGCGAAGTCATGTTCTTCGCCGGCCTTTTCGCGATCTATTTCACACTGCGAAGCACCTCCCCCGACCTGTGGGCCCAAGAGACCCAGTTGCTGAACGTTCCGTTCGCTGCGGTCAACACCACGATCCTCGTGCTCTCATCCGTCACCTGCCAGATGGGTGTGTTCGCTGCTGAGCGCTTCCAGCCCTACACGGTCAAGACCAACCGGTTCCGCGACCGCTGGGGAATGGTCGAATGGTTCTGGCTGACCTTCGCCCTCGGCGCGATCTTCGTGTCGGGCCAGGTGTGGGAGTACGCCCAGCTCGTCGCCGAGGGGATGCCGATTCAGGCGAACGCCTACGCGTCGGCCTTCTACCTGACGACAGGCTTCCACGCCCTCCACGTGACTGGCGGTCTCATCGCCTTCCTCCTCGTGATCGGACGCGCCTTCGCGGTCAAGAACTTCGGCCGCAAAGAGATGACGTCATCCATCGTCGTGTCGTACTACTGGCACTTCGTCGACGTCGTCTGGATCGCCCTGTTCTTCGTCATCTACTTCCTCAAGTAACCCGAGCGGAGCTGAATCACCCTCATGGCACGACAGACCAAGCGCCGCTCCACCGGCCGCCGCAGCCCCTGGGCAGCGACCGCACTCATCGGCATCGGACTGCTCATCACCGGCGGCGTCTACGCTGGCGCCTCCGCCGCGATGGCAGCCACCGAGCCTGACACCGCAACAGCCACGAGCCTCACGATCGAAGACGGCAAGAAGCTGTTCCAGGCCAACTGCGCCACCTGCCACGGTCTTGATCTGCAGGGCACCGAGAACGGCCCGTCGCTCTATGGTGTCGGCGCCGTTGCCGTCGACTTCCAGGTCGGTACGGGCCGGATGCCGCTGCAGATGCAGGGGCCCCAGGCTCCCCAGAAGCCGGTGCAGTTCACCGACGACCAGATCCTCGCGATGGCCAACTACGTGCAGTCCGTCGCCCCCGGCCCCGATTTCCCGGACCCGGAGATCCTCGACGGTGAAGGCGATGTCGCGCGCGGAGCTGAGCTGTTCCGCATCAACTGCGCGATGTGCCACAACGTCGCCGGCGCCGGTGGCGCCCTGACCGAGGGCAAGTACGCTCCGGCCCTGACCGAGGTCAGCGCCCTGCACATCTACGCCGCGATGGTCACCGGCCCCCAGAACATGCCGGTGTTCAACAACATGTACCTGACCGACGAGGACAAGCGAGACATCATCTCGTCCCTGCTGTACATCCAGCAGACGGAGTCCCCCGGAGGGTTCAAGCTCGGGTCGCTCGGACCGGTCGCTGAGGGTCTGTTCATCTGGATCTTCGGTATCAGCACCCTGATCGGCATCACCGTGTGGATCACGGCGAAATCCAACTGACCCCGCACACCGAATACGTAGCAAGACGCTAGAGGAGCACCATGGCACACGAGGACGACCCGCACGGCCTCGACAGGGCGTCGTACCAGCCCTCGTCGGGAACGGCCGTCGCCGTCACCGACCCCGTGCGTAACCCCGAGCTTCCGCCGCACCGTGAGCGGATGACCGACAAGGACCCGGCGGCGATGAAGCGCGCCGTCCGCACGATCTACACGCTCTTCTACATCTCGGTCGCGGGGTCGCTGTGGGCGGTAGCCGCCTACATGATCTTCCCGATCGAGAGCGGCGAGATCCCCGCGATCCGCGACAACAACCTCTTCATCGGTCTCGGCATCGCCCTGGCGCTGCTGGCGATCGGTGTCGCAGCTATCCACTGGTCCAAGGCTGTGATGTCCGACAAGGAGCACACCGAGGCGCGCCACCCCACTCGCGGTACCGACGCGACGCGCGCGGGCGCTGTCGCTGTCTTCGAGGCTGCGAACGAAGAGTCCGGGTTCGGTCGTCGCACCGTCATCCGTGGCGGCCTCTTCGCGGCTCTGATCGCCTCGATCCTCCCGGCGATCACCCTCTTCCGCGGCCTCGCCCCCGAGAACACCCCCGAGCGCCCGAATGCGGGCAACCCGGTGTACCTCCTCAGCCACACGATGTGGAAGCCGGGGATGCGTCTTGCCAAGGACCCCGAGGGGACGCCGATCAAGGCATCCGAGGTCACCCTCGGCTCGGCGGTCCACGTGATCCCTGAGCCGCTCGCCGAGCTGAGCCACGAAGAGGGCTACCTCGAAGAGAAGGCCAAGGCCATCGTGCTGCTGGTGCGCATGCTCCCCGAGCAGATCACCGAGACGCCCGAGCGGGCGAGCTGGTCCTACGACGGCATCGTCGCGTATTCGAAGGTCTGCACCCACGTCGGATGCCCGGTGGCTCTCTACGAGCAGCAGACGCACCACCTGCTGTGCCCCTGCCACCAGTCGCAGTTCGACGTCTCGGACGGCGCGAAGGTCATCTTCGGCCCCGCTGCCCGCCCACTGCCACAGCTGCCCATCGAGGTCGATGACGAGGGCTACCTCGTCGCGCAGAGCGACTTCACCGAACCCGTCGGCCCGAGCTTCTGGGAGCGCCATTGAGCACCGCCACCGCTACTGACGAGACGGCCGTCGGTACCACCAGAGAAAAGCCGCTCGGCGGCCGATTCGTCGGCGCCACTGCCAACTACCTCGACGAGCGCACGAGCCTCTCGGGCCTTGTCAAAGAGCTCGGTCGCAAGATCTTCCCCGACCACTGGTCGTTCATGCTCGGCGAGATCGCCCTGTGGAGCTTCGTCGTCGTCCTGCTCTCGGGGACGTTCCTGACGTTCTTCTTCCAGGCATCGATGGTTCCCACCCATTACACGGGTGCATACATCCCGATGCGCGGCGTGGAGATGTCAGCGGCCCTCGACTCAACTCTTCGGATCTCGTTCGACATCCGCGGCGGCCTGCTCGTGCGTCAGATCCACCACTGGGCAGCCCTCGTGTTCATCGCCGGTATCGGCGTGCACATGCTGCGCGTGTTCTTCACCGGCGCATTCCGCAAGCCCCGCGAACTGAACTGGCTGATCGGCTTCGTGCTGTTCGTCCTCGCGATGGGTGAGGGCTTCACCGGCTACTCGCTGCCCGACGACCTGCTCTCGGGTAACGGTCTGCGAATCATCGACGGCATGATCAAGGGCATCCCGCTCATCGGAACCTGGACCTCGTTCCTGCTGTTCGGTGGCGAGTTCCCCGGGATGCAGATCGTGGGACGCCTGTACACGCTGCACATCCTGCTGCTGCCGGCGATCCTCGTCGCGCTGCTGGCTGCGCACCTCATCCTCATGATCATCAACAAGCACACGCAGTTCGCCGGTCCCGGCCGGTCGAACGACAATGTCGTGGGCTACCCGATGCTCCCGGTCTACGCCTCGAAGATGGGTGGATTCTTCTTCATCGTCTTCGGGGTGATCGTGCTGATCGCATCCCTCTTCACGATCAACCCGGTCTGGAACTACGGACCCTACGACCCCTCCCCGGTGTCTGCAGGTACCCAGCCTGACTGGTACATCGGCTTCGCCGACGGTGCGCTGCGTCTCGTACCCCCGCACCTGGAGTCGGTGTTCTGGGATCACACCTGGTCGTGGAACATCATCCTGCCGATCACGGTTCTCGTGCTCTTCATCGCCCTGGTTGCGTTCTACCCCTTCATCGAAGGCTGGATCACCGGCGACAAGCGCGAGCACCACATCGCCCAGCGTCCGCGTAACGCCCCGACCCGCACCGCCATCGGCGCCGCCGGTGTCACGTTCTACGCGGTCCTGTGGGCTGCGGCTTCCTCCGACATCATCGCCACCCACTTCTGGGTGACGATGGAGGGCGTCATTCACACGCTGCAGGCTCTGCTGTTCGTGGGTCCGGTCATCGCCTACTTCGTCACGAAGCGCATCGCGATCGCGCTGCAGAAGAAGGACCGCGAGATCGCGCTGCACGGCTACGAGTCCGGTCGTATCGTCCGCCTCCCCGGTGGCGAGTACATCGAGGTTCATCAGCCCGTCGACGAGTACGAGCGCTGGAAGCTCGTGGACTTCGAGACCTACGAGCCGCTGGTTGTTCGTCCGAACTCGCGCGGCCAGATTCCGTGGCACCAGAACTTCCGCGCCTCGCTGTCGCGCTGGTTCTTCGAAGACCGCCTCGCCCCGGTCACGCAGGCCGAGGTCGACGAAGCGCTCTCGCACCAGCACCACGAGCTCGACCACATCGCCGAGCAGGAGGACGCCGAGATCCAGGCGATGCACGAGCGCGCCGGTGTTCCGGATGCTCCGCACCACCCGATCACCGACGGCAAGCAGTCCGAGACGGCGGTGCGCCCAACGAACGTGATCGTCACGGACGAGATCGTGGAGAACACGGCAGCCGACAAGGGCACGTCGAACACCGATGTCGATCCTGACGACGACGTGCACCCCGGCGGTGAAACGAAGTAGTCTCAGCGACCAGCGCGAGGGCCCGGCATCCACGGATGTCGGGCCCTCGCCGTTCCGCTGTCGCCCGGCCACGGACTCTGGCAGGATCCGAGGGAAAGGTGGCTGCCCGAGACCGTCCTTCGGGCTCTGAACGTCGCGAAGTGCCTCTAGTCTCGGCACCATGAGTAGCTCAGACTTCTTCGCGGCCCGCCTCGCCCACGAGACCGATCCCTCAGACGTATACGCCGCACAGAAGGCCGGGGAAGCCATTGTGCTTGTCGATGTGCGCGGCGTAGATGCGTGGCAACAGGGCCGCATCACGGGCGCGATCCACATGCCCTACCGCGAGATCGCGGAGCGCGCCCCGCGTGAGATCGCCGCCGATGCCACCGTGGTCGTCTACTGCTGGAGCCCGGGCTGCAATGCCGGCGTCAAGGGGGCGCTCGAGTTCGCGAAGCTCGGCTACGCGGTCAAGGAGATGATCGGCGGGTACGAGTACTGGGCGCGGGAAGGTCAACCGACCGAGAACGACGAGGGTCCACTCCCCCGCGTGTTCGACCCGCTGGTGATGGTGGTCCGCGGATGAAGGCGGGGTCCGATTCCCGCCAGCGCCGGGTCGGTCGCACCGGATAGCGTCACCGTCGTGTCCGCTTCTCCACTCCTCGCGCCGACCCGAAACAGCACGGTCGCGATCATGTTCGCGGCGCTGTCTCTGGTGTGGGGTGCAAGCTTCCTGTTCATGAAGGTCGCGGTCGGCGCCTTCGACCCGGCACAGGTGGCCCTGGGACGCATCATCCTCGGCTCTGTCACGCTCGCCGCGATCATGGCGCTCACGAGGCGACGGTGGCCGCGCGAGCGCCGCCTGTGGCTGCACATGATCGTCGTGGCTGTCTTCTTCTGCCTTCTGCCGTTCCTGCTCTTCGCCTGGGCTGCTCAGAGCCTGCCATCCGGACTGTCGGCCATCCTGAACGCGACAACGCCACTGTGGACGACACTGGTGGCCGTCGTCGTACTCCCCAGCGAACGGATGACAGCACGGCGCCTGGTCGGGGTGATCATCGGAGCTGTCGGTGTCGCGATCGTCATGGGCGTGTGGGATGTCGTCTCCTCCCCAGAGTTCGCCGCATCTCTTCCCGCGCAGCTCGCTTGTCTGGGCGCCACCGCCTCGTATGGCATCGCCCTCGGCTGGATGCGGCGCTTCATCACGGGAACCCACACCCACGACAGCGTGACGATCGCGTCGACACAAATGGCTGTCGCAGGCGCGCTCGCCCTGGCTCTGCTCCCCGTCATCGGTCTCTCGCCGGTCGCCTGGGCCCCGGCCCCGGTCCTCGCGCTCGTCGCTCTCGGGTGCCTCGGCACAGGAATCGTCTACGTCTGGAACACGCGAGTCGTCAGCGAGTGGGGCGCCGTTGGCGCATCAACCGTGACGTATGTGATTCCGGTGGTCGGAGTGGCGCTCGGCGTCCTCGTGCTCGGCGAGCGGTTCACGCTGAACGAGCTGATCGGCGCCATCATCGTGATCGGCGGCGTGCTCCTCGTCCAACGCTCCCGCTGATCAGCATCGCCACCTGTAGAGCGCGCAGCGCGGTGCCGGATGCCGAGGCTGGCATCGGGTCTGGCGGGAGGCCGCCGCAGGCGGCCGGGGGCATGTCCTCGGCATCCGGCACCGCGCGGACTACGCGGAGCGGGGACTGACGCCGGGGCTCAGCGGGCGAAGTAGCCGCGGTAGTACTCGTAGACCCAACCGACGATGGCCACCAGGAAGATGCCGAGACCGATCGGAACCATCCACGTACCCACCGACAGCCCGATCATCGCGACGGCTGCCGAAAAGGCGAGGACGATCGGCCACCACGACCAGGGGCTGAATTCACCGATCTCGGGGTCACCGTCGTCGATGTCGGCCGTGAGGGTGTCCTCGGGAAGCTCGCCCCCCTGAGCGCGTCGAACCGCACCCGTGTAGAAGGCGACCAGAGCGCCCATCAGGGCCGTGAAGAACAGCGCGACAGTACCGACCCACTCGAGGTTGCCGTACCAGATGAGGCTCCAGATGGTGTAGACGACACCGACGAGAGCGAAGAAACCCGCCAGGATCCACCAGAGCGCGACGTTGGTGCGCATCGGACTACTTCACCTTCCCGTCGGCAAGATCGACGACCGGGGTATGCGGAGCGTCCTTGGCCGGGCCGACACCCACCGTCATCGGAGCAGCTTCAGGGTGGTTCAGATCGAACGCCGGACGCTCACTGCGGATGCGCGGGATCGACGTGAAGTTGTGTCGCGGCGGCGGGCACGAGGTCGCCCACTCGAGCGATCCGCCGTAGCCCCAGGGGTCGTTGACCGTGACCTTCGGAGCCTTGCGGGCGGTGATCCACACGTTCAGAAGGAACGGAATCATCGAGACCGCGAGCAGCATCGCGCCGACCGTCGACAGCTGGTTCTGCCACGTGAATCCGTCGGCTTCCGCGTAGTCGGCGTAGCGGCGGACCATACCCTCGACACCCAACCAGTGCTGCACGAGGAACGTCATGTGGAAGCCGATGAACAGCAACCAGAAGTGCACGTAACCGAGGCGCTCGTTGAGCATCCGACCGGTCCACTTGGGCCACCAGAAGTAGAAGCCCGCGAACATCGCGAACACGACGGTTCCGAAGATCACGTAGTGGAAGTGCGCGACCACGAAGTACGAGTCAGACAGTGCGAAGTCCAGCGGCGGCGACGCGAGGATGACACCGGTCAGCCCACCGAAGACGAACGAGACGAGGAAGCCGAGCGCGAAGGTCATCGGTGTCTCGAAGGTCACCGACCCTCGCCACATCGTTCCGATCCAGTTGAAGATCTTCACGCCCGTCGGGACGGCGATGAGCATGGTCATCAGGGCGAAGAACGGCAGCAGCACTCCGCCGGTGACGTACATGTGGTGTGCCCACACCGCCACCGAGAGTGCGGCGATCGAGATCGTCGCGTAGACCAGCGTCTTGTAGCCGAAGACCGGCTTGCGGCTGAACACCGCGAAGATCTCGGTCACGATGCCGAAGAACGGCAGTGCGATGATGTAGACCTCAGGGTGACCGAAGAACCAGAACAGGTGCTGCCACAGCAGCACGCCACCGTTCTCGGGGTTGTAGATCTGTGCACCGAGCACGCGGTCTGCCGCCGCGGCGAGGATCGCCGCAGCCAGCACCGGGAAGGCCATGAGGATCAGGATGCTGGTCACCAGCGTGTTCCAGCTGAAGATCGGCATCCGCCACATCGTCATGCCGGGGGCGCGCATCGTGATCACGGTCGTGATGAAGTTGACGGCTCCGAGGATCGTGCCGAAACCGCTCATGCCGAGGCCGAGCATCCAGAGATTGCCGCCGACCCCCGGTGAGAAGCTCGCGTTCGCCAGCGGTTGGTAGGCGAACCACCCGAACGCGGCCGCACCCTGCGGGGTGAGGAAGCCGGAGATCGCGATGATCGAGCCGAACAGGAAGAGCCAGAACGCGAAGGCGTTCAGGCGGGGGAACGCGACGTCGGGGGCACCGAGCTGCAGGGGAAGAATGGCGTTCGCAAACCCGGCGAACAGCGGAGTCGCGAACATCAGCAGCATGATCGTGCCGTGCATCGTGAACAACTGGTTGTACTGCTCCTTCGTGGGCAGCACCTGCATGCCGGGTTCGAACAGCTCCGCACGGATGATGAGCGCCATCACACCGCCGAGCAGGAAGAACAGGAACGAAGCGATCAGGTACATGTACCCGATCGTCTTGTGGTCAGTGGAGGTGATCCACTTGACGACGATGTTGCCCTTCTGCTCGACACGCGACGACGACATCAGCGCCGCCTGCCGTGCCGGGAGAGTGCGCGGGCGCGACGAGTCCGCGTCCTGAAGCGGCAGCGTGGTGGCCATCACTCGTTCCCCTCATCTGACTGCTGGACCGAGGGATCCGTGGGATCGTTCGGCGTGTTCTGCAGGCGGTCGTATGCGTCGTTGATGTCGCCGGTCTGACCCTTTGCCTCGAGACTTGCGAGGTAGTCCTCGTACTCGTCGGCGCTCACGACCTGGACGGTGAAGAGCATCATCGAGTGGTACTCACCGCACAGTTCCGCACAGCGGCCTGCGTAGGTGCCCTCACGGGTCGGAGTGAAGGACCAGTAGTTGTCCTTCCCGATGTACATGTCCTTCTTGTAGAGGAAGTCGACGACCCAGAACGAGTGGATGACATCCCGCGACTGCAGTTTGATCTGCACGGTCTGGTCGACCGGCAGGTACAGCGTCGGCAGCGCCTCCTGGTCGATGTTGCCGGCCTTGTCGGGCTGGGCCTGAATACCCATCGTCCAGACGGCGTCGGAGTTGTCTTCCTCGTCACCGTTGTACTGGAAGTCCCACGCCCACTGCTTGCCGATCGCGGTGATCGACACGTCCGGGTCTTCGTACTGCGTCTCGATGATCGCCTGGTCCCGCGCCGTGAAGGCGAAGAAACCGATCACGAGGATGAACGGCACGATCGTGTAGAAGATCTCGATCGGCATGTTGTACCGCAGCTGCACGGGCAGGCCGGTCTGGCCCTTACGGCGACGGTAGGCGATCGCGGCCCACCCCATGAGCGCCCACGTGATGACGCCGACAGCCAGCAGCACGATCCACGAGTTGACCCACAGTCCCGAGATCATCTCGGTGTGGTTGGTCGCAGGAGTTCCGTCTTCGACGAAGCCGGGAAGGAATCCGTTCAGCTCCGTCGGCGTACATCCTGCGAGCACCAGGGCCGCGGCGGCACCAACCGGAAGAAGAACCCAGCGGAGTCGGCGTTTGGATGGCACAGGCGCACCTTTCCACGTTGCGAAGTGTGACTGTGGTCAGTCTAGGGCAAGCTCACACCTGCTTGAGGCCAACCACTCAGCATCCACGCACTTTCGGGATACTGAAGGTCGGCCTTCTCGCAGGCTGAAGCTTCTGGGTCAGTGGAAGCTGTCACCGCACGCGCAGCTGCCCTGCGCGTTCGGGTTGTCGATCGTGAAGCCCTGCTCCGAGATCGTGTCCTTGAAGTCGATGGTTGCGCCGTCCAGGTACGGGACGCTCATGTCGTCGACGATGACTTCCACGCCCTCGAAGTCGACGGTCTTGTCTCCGTCGAGATACCGCTCGTCGAAGTACAGCTGGTAGATGAGTCCGCTGCATCCGCCGGGCTGGACAGCCACGCGGAGACGGAGGTCATCGCGGCCCTCCTGGTCGAGCAGGTTCTTGACTTTTGCGGCGGCGGCGTCGGTGAGCGCGACGCCGTGCTCGCGGGCGGTCTGGTCCGTGGTCAGTGCGGTGTCGGTCATGACTCTCCTTATCGGCTGAAGCCGTCGGGGTGGATGCTGAAATTCTACGCCCGCTGCCGGCGAGGGCGGCGGATACGCGGGGAGGTCAGAGCGTGCGCGCGTCCAGCTTCTCCAGCAGCAGCGCCTCGGAGATGAGCGCGTGGCGGAACGTGTCGAGGTGCAGCGACTCATTGGGGCTGTGAGCGCGGGAGTGCGGATCCTCGACACCGGTGACCAGGATCTGCGCGCCCGGGAACTCGCGGACCAGATCTGCGATGAACGGGATGGATCCGCCAACCCCGATGTCGACCGGATCGACTCCGTAGCCCTCGGCAAGCGCCTCACGGACGTCCCGGACGGCCCACCCGGAGGTGTCGACGAGGAACGGATTGCCGAGGTCGACGTCGAAGAACTCCAGCTGCGCTCCGAACGGTGAGTGGGCACGCAGGTGGGCCGCCATCGCCGCGTACGCATCCGCTGCCGACTGTCCCGGCGCGACGCGGGCGCTGATGACGACTGTCACCTCGGGTGCGAGGGTGTTGGATGCCGAGGCCACGTCCGTCGCATCAATACCGATCACGGTGACCGACGGCTTGTTCCAGATCCTCCCGATGATCGAGCCGTCGCCGATCGGGCTCACCCCATCGAGCAGGCCCGTCTCCGAACGCAGCGTGGTTTCGGTGTACTCGGGGGTCTCGGCCTCTCGCGAGGTCAGTCCCGCGACCGCGACCGATCCATCCGCGTCCCACAGCGTCGCGAGCAGCGTGATGGTCGCCATCATGGCATCGGGCACTGCTCCCCCGAACATGCCCGAGTGGGACGCATGCTCGAGCGTGCGCACCCGCATCGAGAAGCGGGCATTGCCGCGCAGCGAGACCGTCAGCCCGGGGGTCCGGTCGTCCCAGTTGCCGGAGTCCGCGACCACGATCACATCGGCACGCAGGGCATCCGCGTTATCACTCAGGAACTGCGCGAAAGAGCGGGAGCCATACTCTTCTTCGCCCTCGATGAACAGCGCGAGTCCGAGATCGAAGTCGGGACCCAGCGCCTCGACCAGGGCACGGATCGCACCGATGTGCGCCATGATGCCGGCCTTGTCGTCGGCAGCACCACGCCCGTAGAGCCGCCCCTCCCGAACGGTGGGCTGGAACGGCGGGGTCTCCCACAGGGCCTCGTCGCCGATCGGCTGGACGTCGTGGTGGGCGTACAGCAGCACCGTCGGGCGACCGTTTCGTGCCGCGCGCGTCGCGAGCACGGCCGGCTGCCCGAACTCCTCGGTTCCGGGAATCGCAGCGCGCTTGATGGCCACGGAGTCGAACACTCCGGTGCCCTCGACCAGGGCGGCGACCGCCTCTGCGCTGCGGACGAGCTGCTGCTGATCCATCGACGGCCAGGCGATCGAGGGAATCCGCACCAGATCGCCCAGATCCGCCAGCGCACGGGGGATGCCGGTCTCGGCGGAGTCGCGGACAGCATCGGAACGGGAGGCGATTTCACTCATGCGGGTAATCTTAAGGACAACCCGTAACGCGACAGCGAGGATCACCGTGGCCAAAACCCCCGCCCCCGAGGCACCGAAGGACGAGTCGACGTCGACCGTCGGCAAGGGAAAGGCGACTCCGAGCCGCGCCGAACAGGAGGCTGCACGCAAGCGTCCGCTCGTTCCCGACACGAAGGAAGCGAAGGCGCAGCGCAAGGCTGAGCTCGCGTCGGCCAGGGAACGCGCCCGCATCGGCATGGCCAACGGCGAGCAGAAGTACCTCCCCGCGCGCGATCAGGGACCGCAGCGCAAGTTCGCGCGCGACTTCGTCGACGCCGGCTGGCACCTCGGCGAGGCTGTGATGCCGGCGATGGTCGTCGTCATCGTCGCGACCTTCATCCCGCTCCAATTCATCCAGTACTGGGCGTTCGTCGCACTGTGGGTGTTCATCTTCTTCGTGATCGGCGACATGATCATCACGTCGATCCGCGTCAAGCGCGCCGTCAGTGACAAGTTCGGCGCCAGCAAGGTCGAGAAGGGGCTCGGCTGGTACGCGTCGATGCGCAGCGTCCAGATGCGCTTCATGCGACTGCCAAAGGCGCAGGTTCGCCGGGGTCAGTACCCGAGCTGAGCTGCACGGCGATTACTGCGCTCCGCTGCGCGGCGGTGCGGGATGCCGAGACATGCCCCCGGCCGCTGCGCGGCCTCCCGCCAGACCCGATGCCAGCTCGGCATCCCGCACCCCCGCTCCGCTGCGCTCGTACGCGCGAGATACGCTCCGGCCGCTGCGCGGCCTCCCGCCAGACCCGATGCCAGCTCGGCATCCCGCACCCCCGCTCCGCTGCGCTCACCCGCGCGACGCTGAGCGCGCGCTCAGTGCGCGCCTCGGATCAGATGTAGATGCGCGGGACGAGCGGTGAGACGCGGACGATGATCTCTTCGCCGACAGTGCCGATCGCCTCGGCGAGGGTCGTCACACTCGACTCGCCGCGCGTTCCGGGGCCGAAGACATACACCTCGTCGCCGATGGCGGCGCCGGGCCACGGGTCGATCAGCAGTGATGCCGGGCCGATCTCGCGGACGAGCCGGGGACCGGCGGGAGTGCCCACCGACATCCGGCCAGCGAGCGTCGACGGAAGACCGTCGAGGTACCCGTAGGAGACCTCGACGGCGGATCCTGCGACGGCGCTCACTGTAGCGATCAGGGTAGCCGCGGGGGCGATGCCATCAAGTTCGGGGCCACCTGTCGAACGGATGCCGTAGCTGAACGCTCCGAAGCGGACAAGGTCGAACCGGAACTCCGGCCGCGCGAAAGCCGCAGCACTGGCGGCCAGATGCCGCACCTCCGGGCGCAGGCCTGCGTCCTCGGCGATTCTGATGGCGTCGATGAAGGCGGCACGGGACCGGTCGTCGTCTTCGTCGCTGGTTTCGGCGATGTGGCTCCAGATTCCGACGACCCGGATGTCACCGCTTGCCTCGAGTTCGGCGGCTCGCGCCACGAATGCGGGCCAGTCTTCCGGCCTGACGCCGTTGCGGTGAAGCCCGGTGTCGATCTTGATGTGCACGGGAGTGGCTCGCCCCGCAGAAACTGCCGCGATGTCTTCGAGGTAGGACGCATCGCCGACACCGAGCTCGATGGCGGCATCCAGCGCGACAGCGATCTCGGGCGGGGTGATCGTGACCCACGAGAACACCCGCGCTTCCGGGCCTGCCGCGGCGCGTGCCCTCACGCCCATCGGCACATCGAAGGCGCCGAACCAGCGGACGCCGTGAGCTGCCGCAGCCGCGACGACACGATCGACGCCGTGACCGTACGCGTCGTTCTTGACGACGAGCATGTAGTCGGCCGGCGCGATGCGCTCCCGCAGCACGTCGATATCGGCAAGGATCCGACCGAGGTCGATGACCATGCGCGCGCTCACGCGACCACCTCGCGCGGTAGCCGCAGACCCAACGCACAGACCAGCTCAGCAGCTGTCAGTCCGGATGCCGCCTCCCACGTGGTCAGCGCCGGTCCAGCCGGGCCCTCACCGCCGAAGTAGATGACCTCGTCACCACGCGCGAGGTCGGCCCCACCGATGTCGACGACGCAGACATCCATCGCGACGCGGCCGACGACGGGGTACAGCGCGCCGCGGATCTCGACGGAGGCATGGTTGCCAAGCGAGCGGGCCACCCCCTGGCCGAACCCGCCCGAAACCAACGCGATGCGCGTGTCCTGCGAGGCGATGTGGGTGTAGTTGTACGACACTCCCTCGCCGGCGCGGAGCGCCTTGATCGAGAGCACAGAGCCGACGAGGCTCATCACCGGCCGCGGCTTGTCTCCGGCCTCACTGTCCGCCTCGGGGAAGCCGAAGATCGCGCCGGGGTTCAGCGTGGGGGCGTCCGGGGCCGCGGCGATCCCGACGCCCTGCGCTACCTCGACGGATTCGGGATCGAGCACCGCTGCACGGATGCCGACCTGCGCGAGAGTCTCAGCAACGAACAACACCCCGTGGCCGTAGGCGTCGCGGCGAAGGTCGGCGACGGCATGCGCTCCCCCGGCCTCGATCGCCTGGCCGACGCCGGCGACGAGCGCCGAGCGGCTCAGCCGAACGCGCGGCCCGGTCGGACTGATCAAAAGCCCATCGCCTTCTGGTACCGCGGGCGGTGTCCGGTGCGGATGCCGAGCACGCTCGGCTTGTTCTCGTAGACGCCCGTGGCCCAGTTGCCCTCGATGAGCACGGGCCCGTCGGGTGTCACGGCGATGTCCCAGCCGACGTACTTCACCTGCGGGACGTGACGCGCCACCTTGTCGACGAAGGCGATGACCTCATCGAACATCGGCAGCTGGAAATCGGCGATCGGGTAGCCCGAATCGGGGTGGAGCTTGTGGACGTGTCCGTGCGAGTCGTAGCCGTCGCCGAGCGAAGCTCCTGTCTCGGGATCGAGCATCGTGTAGAAGCCGCCGAAATCCATCTGGTCTGCCACCTGACCGCGACCGAACTTCTGCGCGATTGCCAGGATGTGGGTCTTTTGGCCGTCGAAGAAGGCAGCAACACGGGTCGAGTTGACCGTACCTGCACAGACGGCGGCGACGTCCGGATGCTGCACGATGTTCTCTTCGATCAGCAGTTCACCGCGCTCGCGCAGCTGCGCGTGGAAGTCTGCCCAGTCTTCGATCTCGGTGGCGTAGTACCGGTTGATGGCTGCCCCCGAGCGGCCGGCTTGCTTCTTGGTGATGAGCACCGGGTGTGCCTCACCGAAAGCGCGCAGTTCGTCGACGTTGTCGTCGGTGACCATCATCCAGTCACGACCGAGAAACTCCGAGAAGACGCGGTCGAACTCCCACTTGTCATAGAAGATCCCGCGGTACTCGGGGTCGTCGAACGTGTACGAGTACTTGTTCGAGTGCGGATGCGTCATCATCGTGCGCCGCTCGCGCCGGTTCAAGATCGCAAAGTCATAGTCCACGTAGTCCTGAAAGCCGACCTGGTGGAAGGTCGCCTGCCAGAACATGTCAACGACCACCGCCGGGGTCCACTTGTGGAACTGCGTTGATACTTCCCGGGCCCGCTCGATGACCGAGGGGAGGTCGATGACCTTCAACCGGGCCACCATGTATCCGAAGCGCGAACCGAGTCCTCGCGATGCCATCGATCTCTCTTTCCGAAGGGTGCTGCTCTCACACGTCGGCCGGCACCCTCGGGGGCGCCGGCCGCGTGCGATCAACGAATGTCAGGCGCTTACCAGCTCGTTTTCGACCACACGGTGGTGGTGGATGCGGCGGTCGGCCGAACGGCCGAGATCATCGGTGATGATGACCCGCTGCAACCAGCGGTCGGTGCCGTCATAGCGGGGCTCGAAGGGCGTGCGAGCGTGCATGACGCGGCGGTTGTCGAACAGCAGGACGTCGCCGGCACCGAGGGTCACGTAGATCCCCTCCTTGTCAGCGCCGTCGTGGAACGCCTTCAGCGCGGCGGCAGCCTCGTCATCGCCGGCGACGGCGGCGGCGCAGTCCATGTCGATGCGCACGAAACGCTTGCCATCCTCGCCGTACAGCGCTGCGCCCTGGACGCCGTCTTCGGGGCGACCCGTTCCGCCGGATGCCTTGTCGATGCCGTGCATGAAGCGCGGCTGACGCAGGACCGCCTCATCTTCGGCCGACAGGTCAATGCGGTCAACCGGCGCCAGCGCCGTCTGCACCCGCTCGTCCCCTCGGACGCAGAAAAGGCCGACAAACTGCGGGTGCGCGTCATCGAAGGCATCCTCGGAGTGCCAGTCGAGCAAGCTCCGGCTCCCCGTGCCCACGGCGTCGTACTCGTGGCCGGGGATCGGCGTGACGTTCTGAATCAGCGCACCGCGGTGCTGCCGCGCGAACGAGAAGACCTCGCCGGCCACCGACGCGAAGGCCAACAGCGCGGCCTCCGTCACAGGGTCACGATCCTTGCCCTCGAAGGCCACCGGGTCGCGCGGGCTCTCACCCATGTCGTCCTGATCGACGGTGAGTCCGTGGAAGAGCACTCCCCCGTCCGGAACCTCGGCGCGCGCGAACTGGCGGATGATCTCGACGGTCTCGGGGTCGGCTGCCTCGAAAGCCGCCTTGGCATCGGCGAGCAGTTCCTCGAAGGCTGCGTCATCGGAGTAGATTCCCCGACGGCCACGGGCTACATCGATGAAGATGGCGGCGACTTCGGGCTTGATGTGACGTTCGATCACAGAGGTTCCTTCCCATGGCGCGACTGCCGCGCTGAAGCACTCGACGACGCGAATGCCGGTGTTGTGCTGTCGGGAGTATATCCGAGGAGGGTCCTCGGATCCCGGATCAAGTTAGGGTTTCCTAAGTTTTTTCGGCGTGGTGGACGACTGGCCTCATGCGCGCACAAGACCGCGATTGATCTGTCGCGCCCAGAGCGGCCCCCGGTACAGAAAGCCGGTGTATCCCTGCACCAGGGTTGCGCCGGCATCCAGTCTCTCGCGCACATCGGCAGCGGTCTCGACCCCGCCGGCGGAGATGACGCAGAACGTGTCGGGCACGAGCGAACGAACGAGCCGCAGCACCTCCAGGGCCCGGGGAGCCAGCGGCTTGCCCGAGAGCCCGCCGGCGCCTGCGGCCGCGATGACCGCCTCGTCAGTGACCAAACCCAGCCCGTCGCGCGCGATCGTCGTGTTCGTCGCGACGATCCCCTGCAAGCCCAGCTCGAGAGCGAGGCCCGTGATGTCGCGGATGTCGTCGTCTGAGAGATCGGGCGCGATCTTCACGAGCAACGGGGTCTCTTCGGCAGCGTCCTTCACGGCGCTCAGCAGGGGTCGCAGCGACTCCACGGCCTGCAGGCTCCGCAGCCCCGGGGTGTTCGGCGACGACACGTTGACCACGAGGTAGTCGGCGACAGGCGCGAGCAGGCGCGTGCTCGTGACGTAGTCGACGACGGCGTTCTCGACATCCACGATGCGACTCTTGCCGATGTTGACACCCAGAACCGTGCGGTGACGCCGACGACGGGCACGCTCGAGCCGAGCGGCGGCCGCGTACGAGCCGCGATTGTTGAAACCCATACGGTTGATGACGGCCCGATCGGGAATGAGGCGGAACAGGCGCGGCTTCGGGTTTCCCGTTTGCGGGATCGCGGTCAACGTTCCGACTTCGACATGGCCGAATCCGAGGGCGTGCAGACCGTCGACGCCCACGGCATCCTTGTCGAACCCGGCTGCCACGCCGAACGGTGCGTCGAAGGTCAATCCGAGCGTCTGCACGCGCAGCGACCGATCAGGCTTGGTGAGGGCTCTGGCCGCCCACGAGAACGGCGGGAAACCGAGCAGCCGGATGACGAGCATCGCCGAATGGTGCGCTGCCTCGGGGTCCATCTTCGAGAGGAACGTGCGAAACAGCCACGGGTACATGCTTACTCCTCGAGATCGGATGCCAGGCGATGATGATCCGCGCGCAACTGTGCGATCGCCGATTCAAAATCCTCCAACGTATCGAACGCCTGGTATACGCTCGCGAACCGGAGATAAGCGATCTGGTCGAGTTCCCGGAGTGGACCGAGGATTGCCAGGCCGATCTCGTTGGTGTCGACCTGCGACGAACCAGTCTGCCGGACCGCCTCTTCGACCGTCTGCGCCAGGACGGCAAGATCACCCTCGGTCACCGGGCGCCCCTGGCACGCCTTGCGCACACCCGACATGACCTTTTCCCGGCTGAACGGTTCGATCACACCCGACCGCTTGATGACGTTGAGGCTCGCCGTCTCGATGGTCGAGAATCGACCACCGCATTCTGGACACTGGCGGCGACGACGGATGCTGAGACCGTCGTCGCTGGTGCGGGAATCGATCACGCGTGAGTCGGAATGACGGCAGAAAGGGCAGTGCATAGCAGCCCCAGACTACGCGGTGAAGCGCGCGCGGACGGCTTCGCCGTGCGCGGGGAGCACCTCGGCGGCCGCAAGCGCCACGATCGCGTCGGACACCTCCGCCAGGGCATCCCGGTCGTACTCGATGACCTGCTGCGGTCGCAGGAACGTCGAGGCAGAGAGCCCCGCAGCGTACCGCGCCTGTCCGCCCGTGGGGAGCACGTGATTGCTCCCCGCGAGGTAGTCGCCCAGGCTCACCGGCGAATACGGGCCGACGAAGACGGCCCCGGCGTGCACGAACCGGTGCGGCACGGGGTCGGCGAGGTGCAGCTCGAGGTGTTCAGGAGCGTACGCGTTGGAGAAGTCGACCGCGGCGTCGAGGTCGTCGACGAGCACGATCGCGGACTGCGGGCCCGTGAGCGCCACCTCGATGCGCGCGGCGTGGAGAGTCTGTGCAGCCAGCGCGGCCACCGCGGTCTGCACAGCATCGGCAAGCTCCGCCGACGCCGTGACAAGAACCGCGGATGCCTGCTCGTCGTGCTCGGCCTGACTGATGAGGTCAGCTGCCACCAGCCGAGGGTCCGCCGTGTCGTCGGCGACGATGAGGATCTCGGTGGCACCTGCCTCCGAATCGGTGCCCACGCGACCGGCCACCGCGCGCTTTGCGGCAGCGACGAAATTGTTCCCCGGCCCTGTCACGACATCCACCGGATCCAGGCTCAGGCTTGCTGCCCCGTATGCGAAAGCGCCGATCGCACCAGCGCCTCCCATCGCGTAGACCTCGGTGACCCCGAGGAGTTTCGCGGCGGCGAGAATCACGGGGTGGACTCGCCCACCTTCCGCCCGCTGGGGCGGGGATGCGAGGGCGATCTGTTCGACACCGGCTGCCTGAGCCGGCACGACGTTCATCACGACGCTCGAGGGGTACACGGCCTTGCCGCCGGGCACATAGACCCCGACGCGGCGCACGGGCTGCCACCGCTGGTGCACGAAGGCTCCCGGGGCAAGCGTCGTGGTGGTCGGCGGCGGAACCTGCACGGCAGAGGCCGCCCGCACACGATCGATAGCGCGCTCGAGGGCCTCCCGAACCGCAGGATCGAGAGCATCGAGTGCCTCATCGAGGTGCGCGGCGGGCACGCGGATGTCGTGACCGGTCACCCCGTCGAACTGTTCGGCCTGCTCGCGCAGCGCCGTTTCGCCGCGAGCGGCGACGTCATCGACAAGGCGCGCGGCGGTGGCGAGCGCCTCGGAACGGGCGGCGGTCGCGCGGGGAACGGCGGCGAGCAGCTCTGCGGGCGTCAGGGATTGCCCGCGCAGATCGAGGGTGCGAAGCATCCATCTACGCTATCGCCCGCGCGGGGTGTGGATCGCCGGGGCGCGGTGCAGCGGCGGCACCGAGGCTACCCGAGGCACTGCGGCCCGAGCAGGCCCTTGAGTTCGCCGTACAGGTCCGCGGTGACGGTCACCGGGTGCGGCACCTCGAAAACCTTCGCCACGCCGCCCTTGTGAAGCTTGATCGTGACCTCTGTCTCGCCACGATGGCGGCGCAGGCAATCGGCAAGATCGCCGATGACTGCTTCGGTTGCACGCTGCTCCGGGATCATGAGCACGAGCGGTCCGGATGCGTCGACGGAGCCGAGGTCGGGTGAGAACGCGGCCTGCGCGTGGAGGTTCATGCCGTCGTCGCGCCGCGACACGCGTCCTCGAACAACGAGGATCGAGTCAGCCTGCAGCATCGGCTGGAACTCCGCGTAGGTCTTTCCCATGAACATGACGGTGATCTCACCGTCGAAGTCCTCGACCGTGATCATGCCGTAGGGATTGCCGCTGGATTTGGCGACGCGGTGCTGCACGCTCGTTACCAAGCCCGCGATGGTCACCTGATCGCCATCCGCCAGGTCTTCGGAGGCCAGAAGGTCATGGATGTTGATCGACGCATGCTTGGCAAGCGGTACCTCGAGGCCCGCAAGTGGATGGTCCGAGACGTAGAGCCCCAGCATTTCGCGTTCGAACGCCAGCTTGTCTTTCTTGGTCCACTCCGGACGCTCGGGAACCTTGTTGACCTGCTGCGGCTCGTCCTCCCCCCACAGCGAATCGAAATCGAACCCGACCTCGCCGTTTGCCTCGCGGCGCTTGTCAAGCACAGCCTGCTCGGTCGCGTCCTCGTGGATCTCCAGGAGTGCGCGGCGGGTCGCACCGAGGGTGTCGAACGCGCCGGCCTTGATCAGTGACTCCACCGTTCGCTTGTTCGCGACCGACACCGGCACGCGAGCGAGGAAGTCGTGGAACGACACGAAAGGCTCATCCGCGCGCGCCTGCACAATCGCTTCGACGACATTCGCACCGACGTTGCGCACGGCACCGAGCCCGAAACGAATGTCGTCGCCGACTGCCGCGAAGTAGCGGATCGACTCGTTCACGTCCGGCGGCAGCACCCGGATACCCATCCGTCGACACTCGTTGAGGTAGACGGCCATCTTGTCTTTCGAGTCGCCGACGCTCGTGAGCAGCGCCGCCATGTACTCCGCGGGGTAGTGGGCCTTGAGGTACGCGGTCCAATACGACACGAGCCCGTAGGCGGCGGTATGAGCCTTGTTGAACGCGTAATCGGCGAACGACTCGAGAACCTTCCACAGGGTCTGCTGGGCGGCATCCGAGAACCCGCGCTCGGTCATGCCGCCGAAGAAGACCTCCTGCTGCTTGTCGAGCTCGGACTTCTTCTTTTTTCCCATCGCGCGGCGAAGGAGGTCAGCCTGACCGAGTGTGTAGCCGGCGACGCGCTGGGCGACGGCCATGACCTGCTCCTGATAGACGATGAGGCCGTAGGTCGTGTCGAGGATGTCGGCGAGGGGTTCTTCGAGCTCTTTGTGGATCGGCTCGATCTCTTGCTGCTTGTTCTTCCGCAGCGCGTAATTGATGTGCGAGTTCACGCCCATGGGGCCCGGGCGGTAGAGCGCGAGGACCGCCGAGATGTCCTCGAAGTTGTCGGGCTTCATCAGGCGAAGCAGCGATCGCATGGGGCCGCCGTCGAGCTGGAACACCCCGAGGGTGTCGCCGCGGGCGAGCAACTCGTACGATGCCCGGTCGTCGAGGTCGAGCTCCTCGAGGACGAGGGGCTCACCGCGGTTGGCTTCGATGTTGTCGAGCGCATCGTTGATGATCGTGAGGTTGCGAAGCCCCAGGAAGTCCATCTTGATCAGGCCGAGCGACTCACACGACGGGTAGTCGAACTGCGTGACGATCTGGCCGTCCTGCTCACGGCGCATGATCGGGATGATGTCGATGAGCGGTTCGCTCGACATGATGACACCGGCTGCGTGCACACCCCACTGGCGCTTCAGGTTCTCGAGGCCCACCGCCGTGTCGAAGACCGTCTTGGCTTCCTGGTCGGTCTCGATGAGAGTGCGAAACTCCCCCGCCTCCTTGTAGCGGGGGTGATCCTTGTTGAACATGTCGGTCAGCGGCACGTCCTTGCCCATGACCGCCGGCGGCATGGCCTTGGTGAGGCGCTCGCCCATGCTGAAGGGGAATCCGAGCACGCGACCGGCATCCTTCAGGGCCTGCTTCGCCTTGATCGTGCCGTACGTCACGATCTGCGCCACCCGGTCGTCGCCGTACTTCTCGGTGACGTACTGGATGACTTCACCGCGGCGACGGTCATCGAAGTCGACATCGAAGTCGGGCATCGAGACGCGGTCGGGATTGAGGAACCGCTCGAAGATGAGGCCGTGCTGCAGGGGGTCGAGGTCGGTGATGCGCATGGCATAGGCAGCCATCGAACCCGCGCCCGATCCACGGCCCGGGCCGACGCGGATGCCGTTGCGCTTTGCCCAGTTGATGAAGTCGGCGACGACGAGGAAGTAGCCCGGGAACCCCATCTGCACGATGACGCCGACCTCGTATTCGGCCTGCTTGCGGACCTCGTCGGGGATCCCCGCCGGGTACCGCTCCTCGAGGCCGGCCTCGACCTCTTTGACGAACCAGCTCTCCTCGGTCTCGCCGTCGGGCACGGGGAAGCGGGGCATGTAGTTGGCGCTGGTGTTGAACTCGACCTCACAGCGCTCGGCGATCAGCAGCGTGTTGTCACAGGCGTCGGGATGCTGCCGAAAAATCTGGCGCATCTCGGCCGGCGTACGGATGTAGTAGCCGTCGCCGTCGAACTTGAACCGCTTCGGGTCATCCAGCGTCGAGCCCGACTGCACGCAGAGCAGGGCTGCATGACTGTTCGAGTCATGCTGGTGTGTGTAGTGCGAGTCGTTGGTCGCGAGGAGCGGAATATCGAGGTCTTTCGCGATCCGCAGCAGGTCGGTCATCACCCGACGCTCGATGTCGAGACCGTGATCCATGATCTCGGCGAAGTAGTTCTCTTTGCCGAAGATGTCTTGGAACTCCGCGGCGGCCGCGCGCGCCGCATCGTATTGGCCCAGGCGCAACCGGGTCTGCACCTCGCCGGAGGGGCATCCGGTGGTCGCGATCAGGCCCTTCGAGTAGGTCTCCAGAAGCTCCCGGTCCATGCGGGGCTTGAAGTAGTACCCCTCCATCGAGGCCTTCGATGAGAGTCGGAACAGATTGTGCATCCCGGCTGTCGTCTCCGACAGCAGCGTCATGTGGGTATACGCGCCCGAGCCCGAGACGTCGTCGTCGCTCTGCTCGGGTGACCCCCACCGCACCCGCGACTTCTCGGACCGGTGCGTGCCTGGCGTCACATACGCTTCGATGCCGATGATCGGCTTGATGCCGGCATCCTTCGCCGCCTTGTAGAACTCGAAGGCCGCAAAGGTGTTTCCGTGGTCGGTGACGGCGATCGCCGGCGACCCCTGGGCTGCAGCCTCCTGCACCATCGCGCCGATCCGGGCGGCTCCATCGAGCATCGAATACTCGCTGTGGACGTGCAGGTGGACGAAGGAGTCGGACGCCATGCCGAGAGTCTACGTTCGGGCTCGGACGCCGGCTCGCCTGGCCCGCCGAGGCGGCTACGGTTGCCGTGTGCCAACTCCCGACTTCATCCTTGAGCTGCGCCGATTCGTCGGCACCCGCCCGCTCCCCCTCGTCGGCGTCACCGCTGTCATCATCCGCGGCGGTGAGGTCCTGCTGGGCCGTCGCTCCGACAACCACGCCCTGACCCCCATCACCGGCATCGTCGATCCCGGCGAAGAGCCGGCGGATGCCGCGGTGCGGGAGGCTGCCGAAGAGGCCGGTGTCGTCATCCGTGCCGATCGGCTCGCGTGGGTGCATCAGATCCCGAGGATCACCTACGCCAACGGGGACCAGAGCGACTACCTCGACCTCACTTTCCGGTGCACATGGATTTCGGGCGACCCGGTTCCCGTCGACGGCGAGATGACGGAGGTCGCCTGGTACCCGCTCGATGCCCTGGGCGACGTGGATGCCGACATGCGCGCTCGCATCGCTGCGGCAACGCCGGATCACGGCGAGGCTCGGTTCGCGACAGGCGCCAGCGACGCGCAGCCTCCCTCTGCCTGATTAAGCCCGGCTCGGCCGTCGACGCAGCGCCCTGACCGGTACCGACAATGGGCGGGTGGCCCTGCACCGACCCACCGTCGCCCTCGCCGTCTTCTGGATCGTCGGCGGGATCCTCGGCGCCATCGTCGCGTTCCTGCTGTACCTGGAGTACATCGGTCAGCTCACCGGCGCGGATGCGATCATCTCGTGTCAGTGGGGTGTGTTGGTCACGTGCGGCCCCAACCTGCTCTCCCCCGGCGGCAACATCCTCGGATTCAGCAACTCGATAGCGGGCATGGTGCTGTTCCTGGGCCCCGTCTACGCCGGCGTCAGCGAGCTGGCATCACCATCCGGCCTTCGTCGGTGGTACTGGCGGACGTACGGCATCTTCGTTGCCGGGGCGTTCGTTCTCGTGCACTACTTCGCATTCCAGAGCATCTTCGTCTACGGATCGTTGTGTCCCTGGTGCATGATCATCTGGCTCGTCACGATTCCGCTCTTCTGGTTCACCACAGGCTGGATGCTGCGCGACGGAGTGTGGACCGAAGCGCCTGCGGCGCGGCGCGTGGGAAGCGTGATCTTCTCGTGGGCGTTGCTTGCCACCGTGCTGGACTACGCGCTGATCGCGGTCACGGCCCAGCTGCGGCTCGATCTGCTCGGCAGCTTCTGAGGTCCTCGGAAGCTGCAGGGCTCAATCCAGCTCCTCGCCGCGGAGGATCGCGAGGGCATGAGCGAGATCAGGCGCATCGGGCGAGTCGAACGAGACCCACTCGCGGGTTGCGGGGTGCGCGAAGGCAAGCGTGCGCGCATGCAGCCATTGGCGGGTCAGGCCCAGCCGCTCTGAGATCGTGGGGTCGGCGCCGTAGAGCGGATCGCCGACGCACGGATGCCGGTGTGCTGCCATGTGGACACGGATCTGGTGGGTCCGCCCGGTCTCCAGGTGGATTTCCAACAGTGAGGCTCCGGGAAAGGCCTCGATGGTCTCGTAGTGAGTGATCGAGGGCTTGCCGTCGCGGGTGACCGCGAACTTCCAGGAGTGCGAGGGATGACGCCCGATGGGAGCGTCGATCGTACCGGCGAGCGGGTCGGGATGGCCCTGAACTACCGCGTGGTAGATCTTATCGACGGTGCGATCCTTGAACGCAGCCTTCAAGACGCCGTAGGCGTGCTCGGACTTGGCCACGACCATGAGTCCACTGGTGCCGACGTCCAGGCGGTGAACGATGCCCTGCCGCTCGGGTGCGCCGCTGGTCGCGATCTGGAACCCCGCAGCTGCGAGTGCGCCAAGCACCGTCGGGCCTTCCCACCCCACCGAGGGATGGGCTGCCACACCCGCCGGCTTGTCGACCACCACGATGTCATCATCGTCGTACACGATGCCAAAACCCGGAACGACGACGGGGATCACCTCGGGCTCACGACGGTCGGTCCATTCGACCTCGAGAACGGTTCCCGCCGTCAGCCGGTCCGACTTGCCGAGAGCTCTGCCACCTTCACTGATGCCTCCGGATTCGGCGACCTCGGCGGCGAAGGTACGCGAGAATCCGAGCATCTTGGCGATGCCGGCATCGACCCGCGCACCGTCGAGGCCGTCGGGAACCGGCAGCATCCGCGCCGGCATCTCAGCTTCCGTCTCGAGCGGGCCGACGGTCGGATGCCGCAGCAGCTCGCCTACCGGGACGGCTCACGAGTCGCGGCGGGATTCCTCGTCGGCGATCCGGTCCGCTTCCCGGGCCACTGCCTCCTGCTCGGCCTCTGTCAGCGGCGGGAGTCCGATCTCGGAACGGGGCACCCCGGCGTAAGGATCCGCGACGGGGAACTCGGAATCAAATCCTCCGGCGACACCCCCTCCGGGAGGGAACTCGTCCCCCGCGGCGCCAAGGATGGTCTCCTCCTCCGCGGCATCCGTCTCACGGTTGTGGTGTCGCTTACCGTCCATCTGTACTCCTACGATCACGAGCAGTGCCACCCCGATCATCATCGACACGATGAAAATGTCGGCGATGTTGTAGATGGCGGGGCTCATCCAGAACCACATCCACGGTGTGTTGATGAAGTCTACGACGTGTCCCACGGGGAATCCGGGTTCACGGAACAGGCGGTCCGTGAGGTTTCCCAGCACCCCGCCCAGCAGAAGTCCCAGCACGATCGCCCACAGGCGTGACTGCACGCGGGTGGCCGCCAGCCACACGATCACCCCGGCAACCACTGCCATGGCGATGGTGAAGATCCAGGTGTACCCCTCACCGAGCGAAAAAGCAGCACCGGGGTTCTTGACGAGGTAGAACTGCAAGAACTCACCCAGGACGGGAACCGACTCCTGCAGCGGGAGGTTGGTCAGCGCGAGGTACTTCGTGAACTGGTCGACGGCCAGCACCAGGATTGCGAGCAGCGCAATCGTGATGCCGGCCGCCGCGTGACGCAGAGGTGGCCGGGACGCCAAGAGCGTCCTCAGTTCGTGATGTTCGCGACCGACGCGCTGTCGGTCGAAGAGGAGTCGAGGTCCTTCAGGTGACCTTCGATGAAGTTGCGCAGCTGCGAGCGGTAGTCGCGCTCGAACTCACGCAGTTCGCCGATGCGGGCATCCAGTTCGGCCTTCTTGGCTTCCATGCGAGCAATCTCGTCGCGACCGCGTGTCTCAGCGTCGGAAATGATCGAGGCTGCCTGGGCCTGGGCCTCGGCGATGAGCTGGTCGTGGCGTGCCTGACCTTCGGCGACGTGCTCGTCGTGCAGGCGCTGGGCAAGCTCGAGCAGGCCAGCGCTTGCCACCGTCGGAAGCGGGGTGCCCGCAGGAGCTGCGGGGACAGGCGCGGGGGCGGCCTCTTCGACCGGGGCCTCTACAGGTGCGGCGGGGGCGGCGGGAGCGCCCGACTCGAGTTCGGCGATACGTGCCTTGAGTTCTTCGTTCTCGGCCAGGGCCTTACGCCACTCGACCACGATCTCGTCGAGGAAGTCATCGACCTCGTCGGGGTCGAACCCTTCCTTAAACCGGACGTGCTGGAACTGCTTGGTGACGACGTCATCCGGAGTCAGTGGCATTTCTTCCCTCTTTCGTTCGCCCGCCCACTGGCCGATCGTGCGTTCCGGCACGCGGTTGTGGACGGTTGATAACAGCAAAGCATAGTCGTGGGTGGATTCATCCTGCGAAGGCGCGTGTCACCGACAGGAGGATGAAGCACGACAGCATCGTGAGCGCGAATGCGAAGTCGATGGCGACGCTTCCGATACGCAACGGCGGGATAAAACGACGGAGGAAACGGATCGGAGGGTCCGTCGCCGTATACACACCTTCAGCGACGACCAGCATCGCGCCACGAGGACGCCACTCACGGTCGAAGACGGGGATCCACTCGAAGACGAGTCGGGCCAGCAGCACGAGAATGTAGATCAGGAGTGCCGCATTGAGGATTCCGGCGACGATCTGGATGACGTTCACGTATCAAGTCTGCGGGAAAGGAACCGCCTCCGGATCCGCTTGCGCCACGGCACCCTCGCCTGACACAGCGACGTTCTCGGGCGAGAGCAGGAAGACCTTGCTGGTCACGCGCTCGATGCGGCCGTACAGACCGAGTGACAGACCGCTCGCGAAGTCGATGAGGCGCCGCGCGTCGGCGTCTGACATCTGCGAGAGGTTGATGATCACGGGAACGCCCTCACGGAAGCTCTCGGCGATGACCTGCGCGTCGCGATACTGCTTGGGGTGCACCGTGACGATCTCGTTGAGAGCGCCCACTGCGGGCTGACGAACAACCGCCGGGCGATGGATCGGCGTGACCGGAGCGGCCTTCTCGACGGATGCCGCAGCAGACTTGCGCGTCGGCGCGGGCGTCTCGTCGTAGACCTCTTCCTCATCGGCGAGGCCCAGGTAGACCATGGTCTTCTTCAAGGGGTTCGACATCGCATCCTCCGTTTGCTCGTCTGCTCCGAGGTTAACCGCGTACCGGGCGCGGACCCGTGATTGCCGTGCCGATGCGCAGGTGTGTCGCGCCGGCGTGAATAGCTGCTTCGAAATCGCCGGTCATTCCGGCCGAGATCCAGGTGGCATCCGGAAAGACACGGCGCACGGTGCGCGCGTGGCCGGCAAGCCGTTCGAACGCCGCGGCGGGTTCCTCGTCAAGGGGAGCAACCCCCATGACGCCTCGGACGCGCAGTCCCGCGCATCCGGCTGCGTGCTCGGCGAGCGCCGAAAGACTCTCCGGAGCGACTCCCCCACGGCCGGGGTCGTCGGTGAGGTTCACCTGGATCAGCACGTCCAGCGGCGCCTCACCCTCGACATCCAGGGCGTCAGCCAGCTTCTCGCGGTCGAGAGAGTGGATCACCGAAACCACGCGCCGAACCGCTCGTGCCTTGTTGGTCTGCAGTTGCCCGACGAAATGCCACCGCAGGTCGGGAAGATCTCCGACTTCGGCGACCTTCTCCAGAACTTCCTGGACCCGGTTCTCGCCGACATCGCGCACGCCGAGGCCGTAGAGGTCGTCGACCAGCGCTGCGGAATGGAACTTCGTCACCACGATGCGCGTGATGTCTTCGGCTGGGCGTCCCGCCTGTCGTGCGGCAGTGGCGATACGGTCATCGATCGACGCCAGACGATCGGCGAGCGGCACCTCCGACCCACTCACGACTGGCGCCTCGAGCCGCGCGCTCCCGCTGGCGCGGATGCTGTCACTTCAGGAAGTCGGGGATGTCGAGGTCGTCGTCCCCGAACGCCGAATCGTAGGCTGCATCCGAGATCGAGGGCACCGGAGCCAGCTGCTCGGGACGCTGCGGCTCGTCCTCGGAGCTTGTGGCTACCTGCTGCTCGACGGGCTCACGACGGATCACCGGCGTGGCATCCGGGCGCGCCTGCGGCTCGCCACCGTCGAACCCGGCGGCGATCACCGTGACCCGCACCTCGTCGCCGAGCGTGTCGTCGATGACGGTACCGAAGATGATGTTGGCCTCGGGGTGGGCGGCTTCCTTGACCAGCTGGGCGGCATCGTTGATCTCGAAGATGCCGAGGTTGGAACCACCCTGGATCGACAGCAGCACGCCGTGCGCCCCCTCGATGGATGCCTCCAGCAGCGGCGACTCGACGGCGAGTTCTGCGGCCTTGATCGCGCGGTCTGCACCCCGCGCGGAGCCGATACCCATGAGGGCTGAGCCCGCGCCCTGCATGACAGATTTGACGTCGGCGAAGTCGAGGTTGATGAGACCGGGTGTCGTGATGAGGTCGGTGATGCCCTGGACACCGGCCAACAGCACCTGGTCTGCCGTCGCGAAAGCTTCGATCATCGAGATGCCGCGGTCACTGATCTCGAGCAGACGGTCGTTGGGCACCACGATGAGGGTGTCGACCTCTTCCTTCAACCGCGACACGCCCGACTCGGCCTGGCTCTGGCGGCGACGGCCTTCGAACGAGAACGGCTTGGTCACGACACCGATCGTGAGCGCACCGATCGACTTCGCGATCTTGGCGACGACGGGCGCACCGCCCGTGCCGGTTCCGCCACCTTCGCCGGCGGTGACGAACACCATGTCGGCGCCGCGGAGGGCCTCTTCGATCTCTTCCGTGTGGTCCTCGGCGGCACGTCGCCCCACCTCGGGGTCGGCGCCGGCTCCCAGGCCTCGGGTCAGTTCGCGCCCGACATCGAGCTTGACGTCGGCGTCGCTCATCAGCAGCGCCTGAGCGTCAGTGTTGACGGCGATGAACTCGACCCCGCGCAGGCCGAGCTCGATCATCCGGTTCACGGCGTTCACGCCTCCGCCACCGACGCCGACCACCTTGATGACTGCAAGGTAGTTCTGGTTCTGGCTCATGCCGACTCCTGTGCTCGTGTCCTGCAACCTTCAACCTCAACTGGAGGTATAAAGTATTGCTGGGTATGTATTTCCTAGACACGAAGCTAAGCGTCGACTCCCCCGATTCCGCGCGCTTGCGGGGGCGTGTCGCACATCCCGTTCATTCGTGCGCCGCTCTGGCCAGCGAGATCAGCAGATCACTGGATGACGACCGCTGACGGCGACGAGACGTCGTAGCGCGACACCGTGTCGGGTGGGCGCGACTTCATCGCCGCAGCCAGCGCGACCGCCTTGTTCGAAGACTCGTCAGCGTTGCCCCAGACGATTTGGGTCCCGGTTCCACCGAGGGTGAGGGTCACGTCGTTCGGCGTCGTTGCCGAGGCCTCGGTCACCTGCGACATGATCGTGTCGGGCAACGACCGCAGCACATGGCCGACTGCCTGGAAGGCTTCGGATGCCGTTCCACCCGTGATCTGCAGCACGGGCCTGCCGGGCGCGGGGGTCTGCGTGGTCGAGAGCGCGACTCCGGCGGCATCGACGAGGGTGTACCCGGCAGGGGACGCGATCACCCCGATCGGGGTGCGTTCCACGACCCGCACGACCAGATCATGCGGCGGCCGGGCCTCGACGGTGTACGACTCGACGAGCGGGAACGCGACCAGCGCCGCTTTGATGGCGCTCTCGTCCACAAGTGGCAGTGGCGTGCCCAGCTGTGACGACAACGCGTCGGATACCGCTGCGGTGTCCAGCTGCTCAGCGCCCGCTACCGTGATCGTCTCGACAGCGAACAGCGGGCTGTACGCCGCCCCGACGCTGCCGAGCGCTACGAGCACGACTGCCGCGATGGACCCGAGCCAGATCGCGCGACGGCGACGGGCCCTGACGGTGAACCGCCGCACCTCGGACTTGAGCGCGCGCCGCCGCGCACGCGCAGCGCGCCACACCTCGCGCATACCCACCGGCGACGAACCGTCAGAGCCGGGCGCAGCTGCATCTTCCGCGAGCGGCTCGGTTGCTCCGGCCTCGTCTGCGCCGAGCGCCCAGGTCGGAACGCCGGGAAGGACGGAGGCGGCATCCCGAGCGCTCGAGCCGGTGCCGGCATCGGTCGGGAGGGGCCAGACCGGTGCGGGAGCGGTGATTCCGGTGAGGTCGATCGGCTCCGTCGGGGCGTTCTCGACGGGAACCGATGCCGATTCAGCCCACCGGTCCGTGGGGGCAGCTCCGCGTTGCTCGGGTGAGACGCCCCGTCTGCCGTCTCCGCCGGATGGGGTGCGCAACGAGGATTCGTCGTCAGCGCCCGACGGGGCCCCGGAGGGCGGGAGCGGAGTCGGCCGGCGCACCGCTACTCCGCCGGTGCGCCCTGCTGGCCGAGCGCGGCGAGCACGTCGGGAATGATGAGGTAGACGTTTCCACAGCCGAGAGTGATGATGTAGTCCCCGTCCCGCGCGATCGATGCCGTGTAGGCAGCTGCGGCCGCCCAGTCCGGCTCGAAGTGGACGCGTTCGGCATCCGTGAACCTGCTCGACACGAGTTCGCCGGTGACCCCCGGGATCGGGTCCTCGCGCGCGCCGTACACATCGAGCACGACGGTGTGGTCAGCGTGGCTCTCGAGCACCTCGGCGAATTCCGCGGCCATGTGTTGCGTCCGGGAGTAGGTGTGCGGCTGGTGCAGCGCGATGATGCGTCCATCGCCGACGACGGTGCGGGCCGCGGCCAGGGCTGCGGCGACCTCCGTCGGATGATGTGCGTAGTCGTCGTAGACTCTGACGCCGCGCACGATCCCGTGGAGTTCGAAGCGACGCACCGTTCCGGCGAACGACTCGACGGCCTTCACGGCATCGGAAAAGGCATGCCCCAGGGTCAGGAGCACAGCCACGGCCCCGGCCGCGTTGACCGCGTTGTGCTCTCCGGGAATCGCCAGCGCGGCCGAGACCGTTTGCCCCGCGTGGGTGAGCTCGAACGACACAGGCCCGTCGGTGCGGATGCCGTGCACGCGCACATCGGCATCTTCCGCCTTTCCGAAGGTCATGACGCGCGGGTGGGTGAGGTGAGGAAGGATCCGACGCGCGCCCTCGTCGTCCGACGACAGGACGACGGCCTCGCGCGCCTTGTTCGCAAAGCTCGCGAACGCGGCATCGAAGGCTTCCCGGCTGCCCCAGTGGTCCAGGTGGTCGGGGTCGATGTTCGTGATCAGCGCGACAGCCGTGTCGTAGAGAAGGAACGTGCCGTCGGACTCGTCTGCTTCGATGACGAACAGATCGTCAGCACCGGTGCCGCTGGAGACACCGAGATCGGCAATGACTCCCCCGTTGACGAAACTCGGGTCGGCACCGAGCGCACGCAGCGCCGTGACGATCATCCCCGTCGAGGTCGTCTTGCCGTGCGCTCCCGCAACCGAGACCAGTGGGCGGCGGCCGATCAGCCAGTAGAGCGCTTGAGAGCGATGGATGACGGGCAGTCCCCGTTCCTTCGCCGTGACGAACTCAGGGTTTTCGGGCCAGATCGCCCCGGTGTGGATGACAGTGTCGGCATCCTGCAAATGCGCGGCGTCGTGCCCGACGTGGACACGCGCTCCTCGGGCAGCGAGGGCCTGGAGTGCCGCACTGTCGGCGCGGTCGGATCCCGAGACGCGGATGCCGCGATCCAGGAACATGCCCGCCAGGCCCGACATCCCCGAGCCGCCGATACCGATGAAGTGCGCTGCCTCGATGGTCTCGGGGATCGGGAGGCTGAGGTCGGGTCTGATCATGACCCGACAATCCTAGGTCGGCGTCGCTGAGGAACTCCTTCGGCACGCGGCCTATCGCAGGCTCACCGTATCGATATTCCATGATCGGGAATATGCTCGGGGTCATGGCTACCGCGCGACCTGACACGACCTTCTGGATTCTGACGGCGCTCGCGAACGGACCGCAGCACGGCTACGGCATCCTCCGGAGCGCGTTCGAGGCATCCGGCGGCGCGGCGTCCCTCAAGACCGCGACCCTCTATGCGACGCTCGATCGCCTGACCGCGAGCGGCGCTGTCGAGGAGTCGGGCGAACAGATCGTGGATGGGCGCGCGCGCCGCTACTTTCGCCTGACATCCCAGGGCGTTGCGCTGCTCGAGAGCGAAACCGCCGAGCTCGAGCAGCGGGTCGCCGCCGCCCGCCGGGCGCTGGGCACCGCAGCGGGCGGCGGTGCGAGACCGCGCCCCGCTCATCCGCGGAGCGCGCTGGCATGAGTCTCGACCGAGACCGCTTCGAGCGCCTCGTCCGCTGGTACCCGCGCTGGTGGCGCGACGCGAATGCCGCGGTATTCGTGGGCACAGCTATGGATGCCGCCGAAGCGGGCGGGCTGAGCGCGCCATCGCGCGGTGAACGAATGGCAGCAGCGCTGGCGGGCCTGGGCACCCGCCTCGACGCCACCACCGCGCGCGTGGCCGGCGTTGCCGCGCTGGCCGTGTCAGCTCTCGTTGCGGCAGCTGGCCAGCTCGGGCTCACCTACGCTGCCCCCTGGCTGTTCACGACGATTCTCGTGACTCAGGTCGGGCTGGTCCCGGCTCTGTGGTGGACGGTAGCCCTCGCCAGTGCCCGGCATCGTCTTCATCTCGATCCGATCCGCACGCTGGTCGCGCTCGGCATTTCCATGATCGCGACAACGGGCGCCGCGCTCGCCTTCACGGCCTGGAGCGTCGGGTTCGATGAGGCGGACGCCGGCGACCCTCGCTCCCTCTTCTCGGCCCTGTTCCCCGCCTTCATCGCACTCGGATCGACAGCAGCCGCATGTGCAGTGGTCGTGGCGGTCAGCGACCGGCTCGCGCGTCGCCGCGGGATGCGGGTCCTGATCGTCGGGACGAGCATCATCGGGGCCGCGCTGTCGCTTCCCCTCGCGGCCGTCATGCTCATGTCACCGATCACGACATTCCTCGTCTCTGCCGCGGCGGTCGTGATCGTCGCCCTCGTCTGGCCCGGGCACCGGGAGCGCAGCAGTGCGACAGCCTCTGCTGTCGACTCGCATGCGGGCCGGGTCGGACGGCGACGCGCTGCGCGTGCGCTTGCCGTTGCCGCCATCATTACGTCGCTGCTGTCGATCACCTTCGCGGTGACAGGGTCTCTGTACACGAGCCTCGACGGCACCGAAGCGATGCTCGTCGGCATGCGCGCGTCAGCCGGATGCGGCATCCTGGTGATCCTCGCGCTCGCCCTCCGCGCGCCGCGGCGGACCGCGACGCAGCAAAGAGCAGTGTGGGGGGCCACAACGCTGGGTGCGCTCACGCTTGTGCTCGTCGTGACCGGATGGGGAACCATGCTCCCGTCTGGCAACCCTCGCCCGATAGGCGCCGTCGTCTGGCTTCTTCCGGCTGCCGCGATCGTCTGGCTCGTGTGGGCCGCCTCGTGGCGAAACCGATCCCTCGCCCTGGCGGTCAGCCTCATCGTCGCGGTGGCGTTGCCGATCATGGGGCAGATCCTTGCGGCTGTTCTCGGCATCCTGACGCCGATCGTCGCGATCGTGTTGGTATGCCTGCGAGTGAGCGCACCGGTGCCGCAGCACATGCAGGTCGAGCTGGCTTGAACCTCATGGAACTGTATCGACACATTGCGACAATATTGATACAAAAGAGACATGTCTTTCGAGTTCGGCATGGTCTGGTTCACCGCCGCGATCTTGTGCGCGCTCGCCCTGGTGCCGATCATCTACCTGATCAGAAGCCGACGGCACGACCTGAGCGCGCAACAAGCCGCGCGATACGAGCGAGTCGTGAAGCTACCGTTCGGAACCGGCGAGAACTACCTGCGTCAGCCCTGGCGGCGTGTTCTGGCCCCCATAGCCCTCGGAACTGCGTCTGTGGGCGTGGCCGCTGTCCTCGCGTGGCGTTTGGTGCAGCCCAGCCGCATCGCGACCGAAACCGTGCTGTGGTGCGCCGGGCTTCTTGTCTTCGCGATCATCGTTTTCGTCGTGATGCGCGTGATGGAGCGGATCGTGCTATCCCAGCCGCAGGTCGCCAGCGATGACCTCCTACCGCTGGGAATCGCTGCGGGAACGCTCACCCTGACCCCGATTGCCGCCACACGCCCGGAGTTGTCGACGCTGATGAGCCCATGGACTCCGGTGTTGATCGCCGCAGCGCAGGTGACGTACTCGCTGCGGCTCGGGAAGATGGCAGCGTCACGATATCCGGCCGCGTTGCGCCCGCAAAGTCGGCGATTCGCGAGCCCGTCGGTCGAGCTTGCCCGGGGAGAAGGCGCATGATCGTCATCGACCCCGCCTCGCCCACACCTCCGTTCGAGCAGCTGCGCGCGCAGTACGTTGCGGCGATAGCGAGCGGTGAGCTGCCGCCAGGCTCTCGGCTTCCCACGGTGCGCCGACTCGCCGGGGATCTGGGACTTGCGCCGGGCACGGTGGCTCGGGCCTACCGGGAGCTCGAGACCACGGGCCTCATTGAAACGCGCGGCCGTTACGGCACGTTCGTGTCCGTCGACGAGAACGCCGCGCTCGGCCAGATTCAGCGAGCTGCCGCAGCCTTCGCCGAGCAGGTCCGTGGCCTGCGCGTCGACACCGATCAGGCCATCGCGGCCGTGATCGCAGCGCTGAAGACCACCGAAACCGACGAACTCCCCGCCTGAGGCAGCAACCGTGCTCGGCGATAGTCAGGCGAGGGCCTCGTCGATCATCGCGATGAGGTTCTCGGTGCCGGTGCGGATGCCGATCTCCGCCGCTTTCTCGGCCATCCGCGACCGCTCGTCGGCATCCGTCAGCAGGGGCAGGATGCGGCCCGGGACGGTATCCGGGGTGAATTCGGCATCCGGGATCAGGATTGCAGCCCCGTGCGCGACCGCCGAGGCGGCGTTCAGCGCCTGCTCCCCGTTACCCACGGCGTACGGCACGTAGACGGCAGGGATACCCAGAGCGCTGATTTCGCTCACCGTGGCAGCGCCCGAGCGCGACACGATGAAGTCGCACGCAGCGAAGGCAAGGTCCATCCGGTCGACGTACCGGCGCAGGGCGTAGCCGGGCTCCCCCGGATCCTCGAGGACAGAGCGTTCACCGGTGACGTGGAGCAACTGCCAGCCGGCATCCAGCACCTCACGCCACGCACCCGCGAAGGCCGTGTTCAGCCGCAGCGCTCCGAGGGAGCCGCCGAAGACCAGGAGCGTCGGACGGTCGGGGTCGAGTCCGAAGTGCGCGGCACCCTCTGCCCGCAGGGCAGACCGATCGAGATCCTCGATCTCGCGGCGCAGGGGCATCCCGACCAGGCGTGCGCGCGGGAGGGGCGTTCCTTCGAAGGCCACGCCGACACCGGCGGCCCGCCGCGCGCCGAGTCTGTTCGCCAAACCGGGACGCGCATTGGCCTCATGGACGACGAACGGGATGCCGGCGCCCCGGGCAGCGAGGTACGCGGGGGCCGATGCGTAACCGCCGAACCCGACGATGACGTCTACCGCGTGCTCCGCGATGTGCTGCCGCACCTGAGCGACCGCACGCCGGAACCGGACCGGAAACGCGGCTGCGGCACGATCGGGACGCCGCGGGAACGGGACCTTGTCGACGATCAGCAGCTCGTAGCCCCGCTGCGGCACCAGCCGAGATTCCAGCCCCTCTGCGGTTCCGAGGACACGCACGTCGGCATCAGCATCGCGCGCGCGCAGACCATCGGCAACGGCCAGCAAAGGGTTCACGTGCCCGGCGGTCCCGCCACCGGCCAGCAGGTAGGTCGTCACCGTCCGACCCTATCTCGCCTCAACGCAGGGCCGCGGGCAGCGGACCTCAGCGGCGAGCTGCGGCCCGGGGCGCCGGGCGCGCCGTCACCGGAATCGTCCGGGCGAAGGCAAGCAGCACACCCGTGGCAATGAGCACCGACACCAACGACGTGCCGCCCTGCGACATGAACGGTAAGGGAACGCCGAGCGGCGGGAACAGCCGCAGCACGACGCCGATGTTGATCAGCGCCTGACCGACGATCCACACCGTGATGGCGCCGGCAACGATCCGCACGAAGGTGTCGTCGGTCTTGCGGACGATGTGGAAGGCGCCGATCGCGTAGATCGCGAACAGCCCGAGCACGACGATCGCGCCGATGAGGCCGAGTTCTTCACCGACGATGGCGAAGATGTAGTCGCTGGATGCCGCCGGCAGCCACTCGTACTTCTCTTTCGAGTTCCCAAGGCCCAGGCCGAAGATGCCCCCGCCCGCGAGCCCCCAGATACCGTGCAGCGGCTGGTAGCAGGTGCTGAGGTAATCGGCTGTGCAGTCGGTGTTGAAGACGCTGAGGATGCGCTCCATGCGGTTCGGGCTCGTCACAGCCAGCGCCGCGACTGCGACGACTGCCAGCAGCAGCGGGATGACGAAAACCCGCAGCTTCACGCCCGAGAAGAACAGTGCGCCGAGCGAGAGGAGGAACAGCACCATCGCTGTTCCGAGATCGTGGCCCGCCAGGACCGTCGCGATCACGGCGGCGGCTACCGGGACCACCGGAATGAACACGTGCCGCCAGTCCCCCAGCAGCGTGCGCTTCCGGAACAGGATGAACCCGAGCCACAGCGCCAGCGCGAGCTTCAGGAACTCCGAGGGTTGCGCCTGAATCCCGGCGATAAGGATCCAGTTGCGGTTTCCGCCGTCCTCAACGCCAAGGGGCGTGAACACGAGGAGTTGGAAGGCGGTCGTGACGATGAGGGCCGGCCACGCGATCCGCTTCCAGAAGCTCACCGGCAGCCGACTCGCGATGAACATGAGCGGCAGGCCGATCGCGGCGAACACCGCCTGCTTGATGACGGCGTCGTACGGTGCCTGACCTGCGGCAGTCGCCGTCGCGCTGGTGGCCGAGAGCACCATCACGAGGCCGAAGATCGTCAGCAGAACGGCGCTGGACGAGATGAGCAGGAACTCACCGGCGACCGGCCGAAAGAGCGACCCGAGGGAGACGCGGGCGGCGAGCCCGCGCTTAGGTGTCGGCTCGTCAGGCTCCGGCGGAAGCGGACGGATCGGCGTCGGTGTCGCCATGCTCGCCCCTTCCCACTCGGTGCCTTACCGCCGCAGCGAACTTCTCACCGCGGTCTGCGTAGGAGGCGAACTGGTCGAAGGATGCCGCAGCCGGTGCGAGGAGGACGACATCCCCCTCGGCCACGAGTCCGATCGCCAGGTCCACGACCTGCGCCATGACGTCCCCAGTCTCATCGGCAATGACCTCGTGCAGCGGAACGTCGGGCGCGTGTCGCTCGAACGCCGTCCGAACGGCATCACGCTGGTCACCGATCACGATCGCCGCCTTTGCCAGGCGACCCCGGGTCGAGACGAGCGTGGTGATGTCGACACCCTTGAGCAGGCCCCCGACGATCCACACGGCACCGGGGTAGGCGGCAAGCGAGGATGCCGCGGCGTGCGGGTTCGTCGCCTTCGAGTCATCCACCCACGTGACACCGGCGGCGGTCGCGACGATCTCCATCCGATGGGGGTCGAGGCGGAACTCACGAAGGGCGTTGGCGATCGCCTCCGGCGGTACGTCGAGCGAGCGGGCAAGCGCGCTTGCGGCGAGGATGTTGGCAACGACATGGGGCGCAGCGAGGCCGAGTTCCCGGAGCTCCTCGATCGTCGTGAGTTCGAGGGCGCTGGTGCGCCGCTCGGCCAGGAACGCGCGGTCGACGACGATCCCGTCGACGACGCCGAGGTCGCTCGGGCCAGGAACGCCCAGGTCGAAACCGATGGCGCGCGCTCCCTCGATGACGTCGGCTTGTTCGACCATCTCGCGCGTCGCGAGATCGGCCTTGTTGTAGATGCAGGCGACGCGGGTGTGGTCGTACACCTGCGCCTTTGCGTCGCGGTACGCCTCGAAGGACCCGTGCCACTCGAGGTGATCATCGGCGAGGTTCAGGCACACTGCCGCGTGGGGCGACACCGGGTCCGGCGAGGACTGCAGGCTGAGATACCAGAGCTGGTGGCTGGAGAGCTCCACGACCAGCACATCGAAGCCCGACGGATCGCGGACGGCATCCAGGATCGGCGTGCCGATGTTCCCGCACGGAACTGCCCGGAGTCCCCCGGCCACCATAATCGTGGCGGCAAGGCCGGTGGTTGTGGTCTTTCCGTTGGTACCGGTGATCAGCACCCAGTCGGCGGGAGCGCCGCCGGGGCGGACGACCTTGTCGCGCACACGCCATGCGAGCTCGATGTCGCCCCACAGCGGGATGCCGCTCTCGAACGTCCAGCGCACGAGCGGATGGGTCGGGCTGAAGCCGGGCGAGGCGATGACGACCTCGGGAACAAAGTCCACGAGCTCGGCGGGAGGCGTGCTGAGCGACCCGATCCATGACCGGACCCCGATGACAGGCAGCAGGCGCTCGTACGCGGGGTCAGCCGATTCAGTGAGAACGAGGACGTCAGCGCCGAGCTCCGCAAGGGTATCGGCTACCGAGAAGCCGGTGACAGACAGACCGAGGACGGCAACCCGCAGACCGCGCCAGTCGGCGTGCCAGCTGGTCAGCCCATCGAGGCGGGAGGATTCTCCGGTCATGTGCGCGCGAGCCATTCGACATAGAAGAAGCCCACACCGGTGACGGCCAGGCCCGCGGCGATGATCCACATCCGGATGACGATGTTGGTCTCCGACCACCCGCGCATCTCGAGATGGTGGTGGAAGGGGCTCATGAGGAAGAGGCGCTTGCCGCGGGTGAGTTTGAAGTACACCCGCTGCAAGATGACCGACCCCGGTCCGATGATGAACGCCCCGGCGGTGAGGACGGTGAGGATCTCGGTGTGAGAGAGGATCGAGACCGCAGCGATGACGCCACCGATCGCCATGGATCCGACATCGCCCATGAAGACCTGGGCCTTGGGCGCGTTCCACCACAGGAATCCGACGAGCGACGCAGCGAAGGTCGCCGCGATGATCGTGAGGTCGAGCGGATCCCTCGTCTGGTAGCACGCCTGCTGGTAGGCGGCGACGAGGTCCTCGCCGACGCAACGCTGCTGGAACTGCCAGAACGTCGTAAGGCTCATGGCGCCGACCGTGAACACACCGACACCGGTGGCAAGTCCGTCGAGGCCGTCGGTGACGTTCGTGCTGTTGGACCAGGCGACGCCGATGAAGCTGATCCAGCCGATGTAGAGCAGGATGCCGATCGCAACCGGCAACGCCAGGAAGTTCAGCACGGAGATGTCACGGAAGACCGAAACGTACGCCGTGGCGGGAGTCTGACCCTGCGCATCCGGAAACTGCAGCGCCACGATCGCCCACGGCACGATGACAACGACCTGACCGACGATCTTGCGCCAGCCTGACAGGCCGAGGCTTCGCTGGCTGCGCAACTTCATGTAGTCGTCGATGAATCCGACGAGCGCGAAGCCGATCATCATCCAGAGCACCAGGAAGCCTGAGATCGTCGGGGGGTTTCCGCCCGCGTAGGTGCCGATCAGGTACGCAATCGTCGTCCCACCCACGAAGATGACGCCACCCATCGTGGGAGTGCCTCGCTTGAACCCGTGCTGAGGGTTGTTGCCAGCCTCGGGTGTGCGGATGACCTGACCCCAGCCCCACCGGCGGAACAGGCGCAGGAACACCGGTGTGAGAAAGAGCGAGAACGACAGGGCGATCGCCGACGCCATCAACAGGGATCTCACGAGAAGGATTCTCCCAGACGGTCGCCGAGGTGCCGCAGGCCCGCGGAGTTGGACGATTTCACCAGCACCCGATCGCCGTCGCGCAGCTCGGTCATCAGGTAGTCATAGGCCTCATCGGCTGTCTCGAAGAAGACCGCCTCACCGTCCCACGACCCCTCGCTGATCGCCGAGAGGTACAGTCGACGCGCAGCAGAGCCGATGACGACGATCCGCTGAATGCGCAGCCGCACCGCGAGAAGACCGACGCGGTCGTGCTCCTCCCCCGCGTACTCGCCGAGTTCGCTCATCGCGCCGAGAACGGCGACGGTGCGCTGATCCGGCGTCGTGATCTGCGCGAGAGTGCGCAGCGCCGCGGCCATGGAGTCGGGGCTCGCGTTGTAGGCGTCGTTGATGATGCGCACGCGCTCGGAGCCCATCGGCTGCATCCGCCACCGCTCTGCCAACTCCATCGACTCGAGCCGCTCGATGCAGGCTTCGGGACGGATGCCGAGGCTCGTCGCCGCAGCGATCGCAGCGAGCGCATTCATGACGTGGTGCTCGCCGAGCACGCGAAGCGCCACGGGGAAGTCTCCGCCGTCGACAAGCAGTCGGAATCGCGTTCCCTCGGGCGTGACCTCGACGTCCTCGGCGCGGACCTCGGCTGCTGACCCACGCCCGAACCAACGGACCGTCGCGCCGCGTTCGGCGGCGATACCGGCCATCGCGGCAACGCGCGGATCATCCGCATTCAACACCGCGACTCCCCCGGGCCGGACCGCGTGGATCAGCTGCGACTTCTCGACGAAAGTCGACTCAATGCCACCGAACCCGCCGGCGTGCGCCATCCCGACCATGAGGACGACACCGATGTCGGGGTGCACGAGGCCGGCAAGGCGCGCAATCTCTCCCGGAGCGCTCGCCCCGAACTCGCTGACGAGATAGCGGGTGCGCTCGGTGATGCGCAGGATCGTGAGGGGCGCACCGACCTCGTTGTTGAAGGATGCCTGCGGCGCGACGGTTTCGTCCTCGGCCTCGAGGATGCGCGCCAGCATGTTCTTCGTCGTCGTCTTGCCATTCGATCCGGTGATCCCGACGATCTGCAGAGCGCCGCGATCGCGTACTTCGCCCACGACGAAGCGGGCCAGATCTGCCAGGGCGTGGACCGCCCCGGGCACCACGATCTGCGTGATGGCGGCATCCAGCGGACGCTCGACGATGGCGAGCACCGCTCCCCGCTCGATCGCGGCGGGAACGAAGTCGTGACCGTCAGCGTGCTCGCCGGGTTTGGCTACGAAGATGTCGCCGGGTTCGATGAGTCGAGAATCGGTGTCGACGGTGCCAGAAACGACCGTGTCAGCGGAGTCGGCGCCGCGAAGGACGAGAGTTCCGCCGACGACATCGGCGATTCGGGACAGAGTCAGACTGATCATGCGCGGGATGCGTGCCGTCGGGATCAGCCGAAGGTCGGAAGATCGGGTGAGGCGGAGTTCGAAGGCATGATCCGGTACGTCTTGAGCACCTGGGTCATCGCCTCACGGAACGCCGGAGCGTTGGCACTTGACGACTTTACCGTGGTCGGCTCATCGAGGGTCACCACAACGACGTACTGGGGATCATCGGCAGGAGCAAAGCCCGCGATCGTCGTGAAGTACGAACCGACCTTGTAGGTGCCGGCGCCCGGATCGACCTTCTCTGCCGTACCTGTCTTCAGCGCGATCCGGTACCCGGCGATGCCGACCTTCTCAGAGACCGAACCTTTCGTAGCGACGTTCTCGAGCATGTCGGTGACCTGGCGGGCCGCCTCGGGACTGATCACCTGTGTCGGCTCACCGTTGTCGGGGGTCGTGACCGTGCCGTCAGCGGCCGTGCAGGACTCGACGAGTCGCAGCGGCAGCTTCAGTCCACCGTTCGCGATCGCCTGATACGCGTTCGCGAGCTCGGGCACTGTCGTCGTCACGCCCTGACCGTAGGAGGTGTTGTACTTCGTCTGGTTGTCCCACTGGCTCGGGTCGCGAACGAGGCCGTTCGCTTCCCCGAGGAAGTCGACATCCGTCCCCTGACCGATCCCGAACTTCGTGAGGTAGTCGTAGCGAGCCTGGTCGCTCATCATCCCGGCGAACGTCGAGATACCGACGTTCGACGAGTTCACGAGCACACCGTTGAGCGTGTAGTCGTAGTCCGGGTGTGGAAGATCGTCGCGAACGCTCGCACCGTTGTCGAAGGTCTGGCGGAAGGGCACATGGACCACTGAGAACGGGTTCGCGGTACCCGAGTCGACGAGCATCGCCGCCGAGAGCGCCTTGAAGGTCGAGCCCGGCTCGAAGGTGTTGCGGAAGATCCGGCTCGCGCGATCGGATTCGTCGACGGCGGTCGGAGCGTTCGGATCGACGGTCGGGTACTCGGCTGCCGCACGGATCGCCCCCGTCTTGACCTCGACGACGAAAATCGAACCAGCCTTGGCGCCCGTGTTCTGCGTCTGCTCGGCAATCAACTGCTGCAGGTACCAATTGAGGTCTCGGTTGATCGTCAGCTGCAACGTCCCCCCGTCGACGGCGGGCTTCTCGGTCATCGTTCCCGGGATGACGACACCGTCACCACCGCGCTGGTAGCGGATCTCGCCGTTGGTCGAGGCCAGGCACGCGTTCTCGGAGTACTCCAGGCCCGCCAGCGGCGTGCCGTCGGACCCGACGAAGCCGACCAGGTTACCCGCGACCGCGCCATCGGGGTACGTGCGAGCAGGATGCGCCACAAACGCGAGGTACGGGATCTTCATGTCCGCGAGTTCCCGGTACTGCGCTGTCGTGAGACCGCGCGTGAGCATCGCGTACCGGCTCTCCGGATTCTCAGCGAGTGCCGCGGCGACGATTGCCTGGATCTCTTCCGCAGTCTGGCCCGTCACGGCGGCGATCTCGGCCGAGATCGTCTCCCACGGAACCTTGACGTCCTCGCCATCTATCGTCCGGTCGATCGGACCGACAAGTTTCGGGTCCAGCTGTGCGTCGTAGAGCACGATGCTGCCGGCGAGGGTCGCACCGTTCTCGTCGACGATGGTGCCGCGGGTACCGTAGGTCTCCTGCGAGCCCGACAGCCCGAGCTCGAGGGACTGCTCGATGTGATCGTTGGCGTTGACGACCTGGATGTCGACGAGACGGATGACGAACGCGCCGATGACCGCCAGAACGACGAACATGGCGACGACGGTGCGACGCCGAGGGCTGCGGGTGCTTCGTCCGGTCATCGCGTCGTGGGGGTCGGTAGACCGTCGGTGAGCGCGGGCGGGATGACCGATTGACCGGTCTCATCCGTGACCTCGACCGGAGTCCCCTCGATGGTCGCGGCGGGATCGGTGACCAGGGGCGTCTGGGTGATGAGGGCGTTTGCCACTGCTCCCCTTCCAACGGCGTCGATGGATGACTGCCAGCCCGCGGCCTGCGAGGCTCCGACCAGGGCGCCGTCCGACAGACGGAGGAACGTGGGCGCTTCGCTGATGACCATACCGAGGGCCGATGCGTTTGCCGCCAGGTACTGCGGCGAGCTGAGACCTGCCACCTCGTCGTAGAGGATCTGCCGGTCCCAGGTGAGCTGTCGCTGCTGCGCCGTCAGAGTCGAGATCGCGTAGGTATCCTGCGTGGTCAGAATCGACACGACCATCTGCGCTGCGACGATCGCCGCAGCTCCGAGGACCGCGACGATGCCGTAAGCAAGACGCGGGCGGCGCCGAGCTGCGGCCTGCTCGACGGGGCGAAGGCGCGGCGCACGGGTATCGGCCGGCAGCGTGCTGGGGGCGAACTCATCGAGAGCTGCCAGCAGATCCGCGCTCATGCGGCATCCTTCACTCGTTCGGCCGCACGCAGGCGCACAGGGGTGGCACGGGGGTTACGAAGCTTCTCGTCATCCGAGGCCATCTCGGCGCCCTTGACGATGAGGCGGAACTGCGGGGCATGCTCGGGAAGTTCCACGGGCAAGCCTGCGGGTGCGGTCGAGCGCACCGCCTGGGCGAGCACGCGCTTGACGAGGCGGTCCTCGAGGGACTGGTACGACATGACGACAAGGCGCCCGCCGACCGCCAACGCCGCAAGCGCGGCGGGCAGTGCCGTCTCGAGCGCCGCAAGCTCCCCGTTCACCTCGATGCGCAGCGCCTGGAACACGCGCTTGGCGGGGTGCCCTGCGTTCTTCAGCGCCGCGGGAGTCGCGTCCTGCAGGATGTCGACGAGCTGACCCGACCGCTCGATGGGCTGCTCACCCCGCGCATGGATGATGGCTCGGGCGTAGCGTCCGGCGAGCTTCTCTTCGCCGTAGCGCTCGAAGATCCGGCGCAGATCGCCCTCGCCATAGGTCGCGAGCACGGTTGCTGCTGTCACTCCCCCGGACTGGTCCATCCGCATGTCCAGCGGCGCATCCTGGGCGTAGGCGAATCCACGGTCAGCGACATCCAGCTGCAGCGATGAGACACCGAGGTCGAACAGGATGCCGTCAACGCGGGTGAAGCCGGAGCGGTCGATCGCGCCGGCGATGCCGTCGTACACGGTGTGCACCGGACGCAGCCGGTCACCGAACCGCGCGAGCCGCTCCGAGGCGATGCGCAGGGCGTCGGTGTCGCGGTCGAGCCCGATCACCGTGAGCGCGGGGAAGCGCTCCAGGAGCGCCTCGGTGTGGCCGCCCATGCCGAGGGTGGCATCGATCACGACCGGGCTCTGGCCGCCGAGCGCGGGAGCGAGCAACTCGATGCAGCGCTCGAGCAGGACGGGGGTGTGGATGTCGCGCAGGTCCATGGTGTCGGGCCGGACCGCTGGGCTCTGATCCCCATCCGCTGAAGACCTGGCGCCGGGGAAGTGCGTCAGGGCCCCGCAGATGGGCATCACAACCGAGGGTCAGAACAGGCCAGGGATCACCTCCTGCTCCATTTCCGAGTAGGCGGCTTCGTTTCCTTCGAGGTAGTCGTTCCAGGCCTGGGCATCCCAAATCTCGGCGTGAGCTCCCACACCCGTGACGACGAGCTCGCGCTCGAGACCGGCGTAGGCACGCAGCGGAGGCGGGATGGTGATGCGGTTCTGACTGTCGGGGGTCTCAGCGCTCGCGCCCGAGAGGAACATGCGCAGAAAGTCGCGCGCCTGCTTGTTCGTCAAGGGCGCTTCGCGGATGCGTTCGTGCACGCGCTCGAACTCTTCGGCCGAGAAGACGTAGAGACAGCGTTCCTGGCCGCGGGTCACGACGATGCCGGCGCCGAGATCGTCGCGGAACTTGGACGGCAAGATGACGCGTCCTTTGTCGTCGAGCTTCGGAGTGTGAGTCCCCAGCAGCATCCCGCGTCACCCCCCTTCGTCCGGCCCCTCCAGGTTGCACGCCACTTTACTCCACTTCCCTCCACTTTGTCACCACATTCCCGCCACAGCACTCCCCTGGCGCGTCTCTCCGCTCCAGGGCGCGACAAATCCCGACGCGAAGGCGCGACCGAATGGATGCCGAAACCGCGCGCTTAACGACGAAACGCCGACCCGGAGGTCGGCGTTCGATGCCCCGTCAGGGGGCGGTGGAGAGGTGTGGAGTCAGGCGGTGGAGCGCAGTGGAGGGCAGAGCCTCAGCCGATCAACGGCCTTCCTGGCGGCGGTCCCAGCGCTCGTTCATGCGGTCCATGAAGCTGGCGCTCGTGCGAGTCGTAGCCGGGCGTCGGTCAGCGCGCTCTGGCTCTGGGCCCACGCGCTTGGCGGGCGTTACGGCGACGATGACGCCGGCGATCATCGCGAGGAACCCGAGAACACCGACGACGATCAGCTGCATCGCGACACCGACGATGAGGGCACCGATGCCCGCGAGGACGAGGATCGTGCCATACACGACATTGCGATAGGAAAGACCACCGCCGCTGGACGCCGAAACGACATCGGCGTCGTTGCGCATGAGATGGCGCTCCATCTCATCGAGCAGACGCTGCTCCTGTTCGGAGAGTGGCATGAGATCCCCCTCGGGCTGGATCGGTGGCACGATTCTACGCGCGCCGTCGATTACTAGGCTAGGCCCGTGTCAATAGGTAGTGATCCGGTCGGGGCAGTTTCTCAGCGAGTCGAGGACTTCTTGGCAACGCGGCGGGCCGAGTCAGAACTCTTCGGTGATGAGGCGCTGCTCCTCCACGGCGCTGCCGCCGAGTCCGTTCGCGGCGGAAAGCGGCTGCGCGCGCGGTTCTGCTTTGCCGGATGGTGTGCGGTCCGGGAGCATTCCGGTGCCGAAACGGAGCCGACCGAAGACGTGTTGGCCGTGGCGGCGGCGCTGGAGGTTTTCCACGCAGCAGCCCTCGTGCACGACGACATCGTCGACAACTCCGACACACGACGTGGCCGCCCGGCATCCCACCGCGCCCTCGAAGCCGCCCACCGCGAGCGCGGCTGGGTCGGCGATTCCGCTCGCTTCGGTCGGTCGGGCGCGCTCCTGCTCGGCGATCTTCTGGTTGCGTGGAGCGACGACCTCCTCGAGGAGGGCCTTGCTCTGGCGGCCCCGACAGCCGCGGCCGCCGGTCGCCGGGAGTTCGCACTGATGCGTCGTGAAGTCACGATCGGGCAGTTCTTGGACGTGGCAGAGGAGTCGGCGTACGTGACGGATGCCGACGATCGCCACGCCGAGCGCGCGCTGCGGGTGGCATCGCTGAAGTCAGCCAGGTACAGCATCCAGCAGCCCCTGGTCATCGGTGCGGCAATCGCCGGAGCTGACGCAGCGCAGCAGGCCGCCCTGGTCGCGTTCGGGCACCCGGTCGGAATGGCCTTTCAGCTGCGCGATGACGTGCTGGGTGTCTTCGGTGACGCTGAATCGACAGGCAAACCCGCCGGCGACGATCTTCGCGAAGGCAAGCGCACGGTGCTGGTCGCTTACACGCGCGAAGGGCTCCCGCCGGGATCGCGCCGTCTGTTCGATGAGATGCTCGGCGACCCGTCTCTCGAACCCGACCAGATCGCGGCGATGCAGCAGACGATCCGGGAGACCGGAGCGCTGGATCGGGTCGAAGACCTCATCCTCGACTACACCCGGACTGCCGAACGCGCACTGTCGGGTGCACCGCTGGGCAACCGCTCCGTGAGCGAGCTGCGAGAACTTGCCCGCGCAGCGACGGTGCGCACGACCTGAGCGCGAACCGCAGATCTCACTCTTAGGCGAGCGTCTGGGCTACCCGCCGAACCTCGCTCTTGCGCCCTGCCCGCAGCGCCTCGATGGGTGCCACGCCGATCGACTCCTCGGGCGCGAGCATCCAGTCGATCGCTTCGTCGTCGCTGAACCCGGCGTCGTGGAGCACGATGATCGTGCCGCGCAGCGACGGCAGCGGATGGCCGTCCATGATGAACACGGCGGGCACCGCGAAGGCGCCGTGGCGCTTGGATCCGATCAGTTGCGACTCGTCCAGAAGCCGACGAACGCGGCCGAGCGGTTCGCCGAGAACCTCGACGAGGTCGGGCATCGTGAGCCAGGCGGTTTCGATTGCAGGAGATGGGGTGGTCACGACAGCCATGATCTCACCACGAGCCGCGTCCCGACCGCTGCGCCGATCGATCGGCGCCCGATACTGCTCACCCGCTTCTGTGAGCCGCTCCCAGGCCGGGCGGCTCGGGCTCCGTAGACTCGGTGCGTGAGCACCAGCGCGCAAACCGATCCGCTGATCGGCCGTCTCGTCGACGGCCGATACCGGGTGCGCGCCCGGATCGCTCGTGGCGGCATGGCTACCGTCTATGTCGCGACCGACTTGCGCCTCGAGCGCCGCGTCGCGCTCAAGGTCATGCACGGGCACCTGAGCGATGACACCGTCTTCCAGAGCCGGTTCATCCAGGAAGCCCGGGCCGCCGCGCGGCTCGCAGACCCGCACGTCGTGAACGTGTTCGATCAGGGCAGCGACGGCGAGATTGCTTATCTCGTGATGGAGTACCTGCCCGGCATCACGCTGCGCGAGCTGCTTCGCGAAGAGAAGCGACTGACAGTGCCACAGACGATCTCGATCATGGATGCCGTGCTCTCCGGTCTTGCCGCAGCCCACCGTGCCGGCATCATCCATCGCGACGTCAAGCCCGAGAACGTACTGCTGGCCGAGGACGGGCGCATCAAGATCGGGGACTTCGGTCTGGCGCGCGCGACGACCGCGAACACCGCGACCGGCGCTCAGTTGATGGGCACGATCGCATACCTTGCCCCTGAACTGGTGACCCGGGGAACCGCGGATGCCCGCAGCGACATCTACAGCCTCGGGATCATGCTCTACGAGATGCTCACCGGCGAGCAGCCGTATCGCGGTGAACAGCCGATGCAGATCGCCTTCCAGCACGCCACGGACTCGGTGCCGCGACCGAGCGTCAAGAACCCGGGTGTCCCCGAGCAACTCGACGAGTTGGTGCTGTGGTCGACCGAGAAGAAGCCCGACGATCGCCCCGCCGACGCTATGGAGATGCTGCAGCGGCTGCGGGAGATCGAGCGCAGCCTCGGCATCTCACCGCAGGTCGTCACGGCAGCGACAACCGGGATGATTGATCGCGACGATCCCAGCGAACTGACCAAGGTCCTACCCGCCACCACCGGTGCGACGGCTGTGCACGCCGAGGTCGACAACGCGGCACGCCTGCGTCGCTCAGCGAACCGCCAGGGCGCGCGCACCGCCTGGATCGTCACCGTCGTCATCCTTGTAGCTGCCCTCGCCGCGGGACTCGGATGGTGGTTCGGGTCGGGCCCCGGCTCCCAGGTTTCCGTCCCCGCCGTGGCCGGAATGGACTACCAGGGCGCGGCTGCGGCGATCGAGGCCCAGAACCTTGTTCCCGAGCAGGTGGGTGAGAACAGCCTCGAGGTCGATGAGGGGCTGGTCATCCGTACCGATCCCCCGGCCGGCGACCGCGTCGACAAGGAGTCGACGGTCAGAGTGATCGTGTCGCTCGGCCCTGCTCAGCACGACCTTCCCTCGGTCGTGGGCCAGCCCGCCTCGGATGCCCGCACCATGCTGTCCGGCTATCAGCTGATCATCACCGAGCCGGACGCAGAGCTGTTCTCGGATGCCGCGACAGGGACGGTTGTTGCGGTGTCCGTCACTCCACGCCTGGGCGGAGACCCGCAGGACTGCACGAACGGATGCACCGTCTTCGAGGGCGATACCGTCACGCTGACCGTTTCGCTGGGCCAGGTTCCCGACGTGACCGGCATGAGCATCACCGAGGCTACCGCGGCGCTCTCGGATGCCGGTCTGTCGGTGGCCGCTGACTCGCAGGAAGAGTACGACGAGACGATCCAGGACGGCCGTGTCATCGGCATCGCTGCCCACCCCGATGGCGCATCGTGGCGGCCCGGCGACACGGTGACGCTGATCGTGTCGAAGGGACCGCCGGTCTTTCCGATCCCCGACGTAGTCGGCATGACGCGGGATGCCGCCAAGCGCGCGATCGAGGCCGCGGGATTCACGGTGTCGTACGACGAGCGATGGGATGACTTCCCCGACGCCTTCACGAAGGTCGAGTCACAGTCTCCGAAGTCCGACAAGCAGGCCCCGAAAGGCACTGAGGTGTCGATCCGGATCGCGGCGTCGCTCTAGGATCAACCGCTCGCCTGACGATCGCAGGCGCGACGGGTTCCGCGCGCGAGAGCCGCGATTAGCGCTTCTCGAGCTCCTCGGCCACGAGGAAGGCCAGCTCGAGAGACTGCATGTGGTTCAGTCGCGGGTCGCACAGCGACTCGTACCGCGTCGCGAGGCCGGCGTCGTCGATCTTCTCCGAACCGCCAAGGCACTCGGTGACGTCATCCCCGGTCAGTTCGACGTGGATACCGCCAGGGTGCGTCCCGACGGCACGGTGAGCTTCGAAGAAGCCGCGAACCTCGTCGACCACGTCATCGAAGCGACGGGTCTTGTAGCCCGTCTGCGACGTGATGCCGTTGCCGTGCATGGGGTCGGTGACCCACAGGGGTGTCGCGCCGGATGCCTTGATGGCCTCCAGCAGCGGCGGAAGGGCATCGCGGATCTTGCCGGCACCCATGCGGGTGATGAAGGTGAGGCGACCGGGCTCGCGCTCCGGATCGAGCTTGTCGATCAGGGCCAGCGCGGTCTCGGGCGTCGTCGTGGGGCCGAGCTTGACCCCGATGGGGTTGCGGATGCGCGAGAAGTAGTCGACGTGAGCACCATCGAGCTCGCGGGTTCGCTCCCCGATCCACAGGAAGTGGCTCGACGTGTTGTAGGGCGTTCCGGTGCGGGAGTCGATCCGGGTCATGGGGCGCTCGTAGTCCATGAGCAGGCCCTCGTGCCCGGTGTAGAACTCGACGCGTCGCAGCTCGTCGAAGTCGGCGCCGGCAGCTTCCATGAACTTGATGGCGCGGTCGATCTCGGTCGCCAGGCGCTCGTAGCGCTGGTTCGCGGGGTTCTGCGCGAAGCCCTTGTTCCAGCTGTGCACCTCGCGGAGGTCGGCGAACCCACCCTGCGTGAACGCACGGATGAGGTTCAGCGTCGATGCCGAGGTGTGGTACGCCTTCAGCATCCGTGCCGGGTCCGCGCGCCGCGAAGCCTCGGTGAAGTCGTATCCGTTGACGATGTCGCCGCGGTACGCCGGAAGGGTGACGTCACCGCGGGTCTCGGTGTCGGAGGAGCGGGGCTTGGCGAACTGCCCGGCCATGCGCCCCATCTTGACGACCGGCATCGAGGCACCGTAGGTCAGAACGACTGCCATCTGCAGCACGGTCTTGATGCGGTTGCGGATCTGTTCGGCAGTCGCACCGGCGAAGGTCTCGGCGCAGTCACCGCCCTGCAGCAGGAATGCCTGACCCGCGGCGGCACGGCCGAGCTTCTCTCGCAGGATGTCGACCTCGCCGGCAAAGACCAGCGGTGGAAGCGTCGCGAGTTCAGCCGATACCTCGGCAGCGGCCTCCGGCGCATACCACGACGGCTGCTGCTTGATCGGGAGCGTACGCCAGTGGTCGAGCGGGTCGGTCTTGAGGAGCATCCGCTCAGTCTATCGGGGCGGGAACCGCCTCAGAGCGCGGCGGGGCGGCCCGATCCTTTACGGTCGAGGCGTACACGTCGTCGTACTTCTGCTCCCCCAGACGCTGCAACGCGACCATGATCTCGTCGGTGATGGAACGGAGGATGTAGCGGTCCCCCTCCATCCCGTGGAAGCGGGAGAAATCGAGGGGCTCGCCGATGACGACGCCGACACGGACGACGTTCGGGATCCGCTGGCCGATCGGCATCATCGTGTCGGTATCGACCATGACGCACGGAACGACCGGCACGCGCGCTTCGAGCGCCATCCGGGCGATTCCGGTGCGGCCGCGGTAGAGCTGCCCGTCGGGGCTGCGGGTACCCTCCGGGTAAATGCCGAGAAGGTCTCCCCTGCCGAGAACCTGAAGTCCCGTATTGAGAGATGCCTCAGATGCCTTCCCGCCCGAGCGGTCGATCGGCAACTGTCCGGTCGCCTTGAAGAACACGCGAGTCGCCCAGCCTTTGATGCCCTTGCCGGTGAAGTAGTCACTCTTGGCGAGGAAGGTGACGGGCCGGTCGATCATCAGCGGCAGGAAGATCGAGTCTGCGAAAGAGAGGTGATTGCTCGCGAGGATCGCGGCCCCGGTCTTGGGGATGTTGCGACGACCCACGATCCAGGGGCGGAAGATCGCCTTGACGATGGGGCCGATGACCACGTACTTCATGAGCCAGTAGAACACCGCTCGCACGCTCCTTTCCCCGTCGCTGACGCCTCTGAAGTCTAGTCACGCCGTACTCTCGTGCTGAGACCACAACGACCCCGGAAGTAACCAGCGGTATCCGGGGTGGAACGTGGTGTCATCCGATCTGAGATCGAGTCTCATCCGGTAGCATTGGCGGTCAACCGATCCGCTTTTCACCGGTACCGAAGGAGTTGCCGTGGTTCAGTTCGATACCCCCGCGGTCGTGGCCCCCGATCCGCAGGCCAACGTCACCGATTTGCTCGTGGAACGGGTGAAGAAGACGCCGCAATTGGCGCTGTTCGCCGTTCCCGACGGCAGCGGATGGCGAGACATCACCGCATCCGACTTCCTGAACCAGGTGGTCGCACTCGCGAAGGGTCTGGTTGCCGGTGGCATCGAGCCCGGCGACAAGGTGGGCTTCATCGCCCGCACGACATACGAGTGGACCCTGGTGGACTTCGCGCTCTTCTTCGCGGGCGCCGTGATGGTCCCGATCTACGAGACCAGCTCGCCGACTCAGATCGCGTGGAACCTCTCGGATTCGGGCGCCGTTGCCTGCATCTGCGAGTCCGCCGACCATGAGGCGCGGCTGCAGGAGGCGCTCTCCGAGCTGCCCAACGTGCGATCGACATGGGCGATGCACAAGGGCGACCTCGACGCTCTCGTTGAGCAGGGCAAGAGCGTCACGGATGACGAGATCGAGCGACGCCGGTCGCTGGCCGTGGGCGCTGACATCGCGACGCTGATCTACACGTCAGGCTCGACAGGACGCCCCAAGGGGTGTGTGCTGACCCACAGCAACTTCGTCGAGCTCTCGCGCAACTCGGCTGCGGCGCTGAAGGAGGTCGTCGCCAAGCCCGGCGCGTCGACGCTGCTGTTCATCACGACGGCTCACGTCTTCGCCCGGTTCATCTCGATCCTGAACGTCACGGCGGGCGTCAAGACCGGGCACCAGCCCGACACGAAGCAGCTGCTTCCGGCGCTTGGCTCGTTCAAGCCGAGCTATCTGCTGGCGGTGCCGCGCGTGTTCGAGAAGGTCTACAACTCGGCCGAGCAGAAGGCAGAGGCCGGCGGCAAGGGCAAGATCTTCCGCGCCGCAGCCCACACCGCGATCGAGCATTCGAAGTACGTGCAGGAAGGACGCAAGGTCCCGTTCATGATGGGCCTGAAGTTCCGCGTGTTCGACAAGCTCGTCTACTCCAAGCTTCGGGAGGCAATGGGCGGTCGCATCGAGTACGCCGTGTCGGGGTCTGCTCCCCTGGGTGAGCGTCTCGGCCACTTCTTCCACAGTATCGGCGTCGACATCCTCGAGGGCTACGGCCTGACCGAGACGACGGCTCCCGCGACGGTCAACCTGCCCGGAAAGTCCCGGATCGGAACTGTCGGTCCGGTGCTCCCCGGCGTGGGCGTGCGAATCGCGGACGACGGTGAGATCGAGGTGCGCGGCGTCGACGTCTTCCAGGAGTACTGGCGCAACCCCGAGGCCACGGCCGCCGCATTCGATGGCGAGTGGTTCAAGACCGGTGACATCGGAGCGTTCGACAAGGACGGCTTCCTGCGCATCACCGGCCGCAAGAAAGAGATCATCGTCACGGCAGGCGGAAAGAACGTCGCACCCGCCGCGCTCGAAGACCCGATTCGGGCGAACCCGATCGTCGGGCAGGTCGTCGTCGTGGGCGATCAGAAGCCCTTCATCTCGGCCCTGGTCACCCTCGATCCTGAGATGCTGCCGACCTGGCTGGCCAACAACGGTCTGCCCGGCGACATGTCTCTCGAGGATGCCGCGACCAACGACGCGGTCCGCGCCGAGGTGCAGAAGGCGATCGACCGGGCCAACGCCTTCGTCTCACGTGCCGAGTCGATCCGCAAGTTCGTCATCCTGCCCACGGAATGGACCGAGGCCAGCGGTCATCTGACGCCCAAGATGAGCATCAAGCGCAACGTGATCATGGCCGACTTCAGCGACCAGATCGAAGAGCTCTACTCGGTACCGGTCTCGACGTCGAACCTGTCGCTGTCGTAACCGACGCCGCCTGAGCGGATCAGAACCAGTCGGACTCGCGGACCTCGCGCATCGCTTGCTTGCGACGCGCGGGGTCCAGCCGGTCCAGGTAAAGAGTCCCGTCGAGGTGATCGGTCTCGTGCTGAAGCGCCTGCGCCATGAGCCCTTCCCCCTCAAGCACGACGGGGTTGCCGTCAAGATCGATGCCGTGCACAACAGCGTGGGGATAGCGCAGGGTGTCATGCCACAGGCCCGGCACCGACAGGCATCCTTCACCCACGAGCTCGGGCTCCCCCGACACCGAGACGAGCACGGGGTTGAGGACATACCCGATCTCGCCGTCCACGTTGTAGCTGAACGCGCGAACGCCGACCCCGATCTGGGGGGCTGCCACTCCCGCGCGCCCCGGCAGGGCGACGGTGTCGAGCAGGTCGGCGACCAGGGCCTTCGTGCCCTCGTCGATCTGCTCGATCGGAGCGCTCGGGGACTTCAGGACAGGGTCACCGAACACACGGATGGGACGAACTGCCATTCGAGCCTCAGACCGTCGCCGGAACGCGCAGCGACTCGACGACCGCTGCTGCCAGCTGGCGGGCAGCTTCCCGGGTCGCGGGGTGGATCTCGTGGAAGCCGATCGCCGCACCCGAGGCGATGTGGGAGTCGTACGGCATCCGAATGACCGAGCGGACGCGCGTGCGGAAGTGAGCCTCGACCTCGTCTGCGCGAACCAACGGTGAGCCAGGACGCGTCGTGTTGAGAACGACGACGGCGTTTCGAACCCGATCGCCGTATCCGTTGGTCTCGAGCCACGTCAAGGTCTCGGATGCCAGGCGTGCTTCGTCGATGCTGAGGCCTGCGACCACGACCAGTGAGTCGGCACGTTCCAGGGTTGCCGACATCACGGAGTGCACGATGCCGGTTCCCGTGTCGGTGAGGACCACCGAGTAGTAGTGCGCCGCGACCTCGGCAGCGGCGCGGTAGTCATCATCGCCGAAGGCCTCGGAGACACGCGGGTCGGCATCCGAGGCGAGCACATCAAGTCGCGTCTCGTCGCGGGCGACGATCGTCGAGAGGTCGTTGTAGCCGACGACCTCGTCTTTGATCCGCACGAGATCGCGGATCGTCTTGCCGCTGGTGCGGGCGATCCGCTCGGCGAGCGTGCCACGGTCGGGGTTCGCGTCGACAGCGACGACGCGGTCATCGCGGGCGTCGGCCAGCGCCATCCCGAGCAGCGTCGTGACGGTGGTCTTGCCGACACCGCCCTTGCGGCCGAGAACCGGCACGAAGCGTGCTCCCCCGGGAAGCGGCGCCGCAATGCGCCGGCTCAGCTCCTTGCGCTCACGCGCCTTCTTGCTGTCGCCGAGGTTGATCAGAGTGCCGGATGCCCGGTACAGCGCACTTTGCCAGAAACCCTCGGGCTCCACCTTCGCGACGTGATGCGGATCGAGCAGGCGGTCGGCGGTGAGCACGTCGGCACCCTCCCGGCTGACCTCGAGCTCACCCAGTCGCTTCGAGGCGAGCGTCACATCGAAGGCCACCGGTGAGGGCTCGACGGCACGGACCGGCTGCGCCACGGGAACAGCGACGCGCTCGGCGGGCGCTGTGGGCTCGTCTTCGCGGTCTGCCACGGCATCCTCCCGGGCCTCTTCCACGGCATCCTCGATGTCAGCGTCGTGGGTGTCGGTGTCGTTTGCATGCGTGTCGTATGCGTGCGTGTCGTTTGCGTGCGTGTCGTAGACGTGGGTCGCGTGCTCTGCGTCCACCGGGGTCTCGTCGACGTCATCGATGATCTCGGCTTCTGCCGTGTCGGTGTGCAGGGGCATGCCGTAGTCGGCCGCGATGTGCGCCGGACCGGAAGTTTCGTCGAAGTCCTCGTCGATCGAGTCGTCGTCATCGGCGGGCACCGGAAGGGTCACGTCGACCTGCGCCGTCGACCCGCCGAGGAAGATCCCAGAGGTGTCCACGCGCTCCTCGTCGAGGATGCCGTGCTCTTCGGTCTCCGCTCGTTCCGGGTCCGATCGATCTGCCACGTGCTCTCCCTGCCGTCGTTGTGGCGCGATGCGCCGCCCCTCAGGCTATCCGGCGGGTCGCACGACGAGCAAAAGATCTCCGGCGTCGACCTGCTGCGGGGACCCGATCACGAGCCGTTCGACGACACCGTCGACCGGCGACGTGATGGCGGCTTCCATCTTCATCGCCTCGATCGAGGCAACCGGCTGACCCGCGGAAACCCGATCGCCTTCGGCGGTCTTCAGTGTGACGACGCCCGCGAACGGTGCAGCCACCTGGCCGGGCTTCGAGGTGTCGGCCTTCTCGGCCTGGCGCACCTCGACAGAGATGCTGCGGTCTCTCACGAAGACGGGGCGCAGCTGACCGTTGAGCGTGGTCATGACGGTCCGCATGCCCTTCTCATCGGCTTCGCCGATCGCTTCGAGCCCGACGAACAGCTGTACACCGCGCTCGATCTCGACGACGTGTTCGGCGCCGTGTTCGAGTCCATAGAGATAGTCGACGGTGTCGAGCACGCTGACATCGCCGAACGTGTCCCGGACACGCTCGAACTCTTTGGTCGGCGCCGGGAACAGCAGCCGGTTGAGGGTCGCGCGACGCTCGACGGACGACCCGGCGAGCTTCTCGGCATCCTCTGCCTGCAACGGTGCCGAGCCGACGTGATGCTCGCGCCCCTGCAGGACCTTCGAGCGGAAGGGTTCGGGCCAGCCACCGGGCAGATCGCCGAGTTCCCCGGCCATGAAGCCGACTACCGAGTCCGGGATGTCGTAGCGCTCGGGGTTTGCCGCGAAGTCGGCGGGGTCGGCCTTCACCGCAGCCAGGTGGAGCGCCAGGTCTCCCACGACCTTCGAGGACGGGGTGACCTTGGGGACGCGCCCGAGGATGTCGTTGGCCGCCGCATACAGGTCCTCGATGAGCTCGAAGTCCTCGGCAAGTCCCAGGGCGATCGCCTGCTGGCGAAGGTTCGACAGCTGGCCGCCCGGGATCTCATGCCGGTAGACCCGGCCGGTGGGGCCGGGAAGACCGGACTCGAAGGGGCGGTACAGGTGACGCACAGCCTCCCAGTACGGTTCCAGATCGGATGCCGCTGCCAGGTCGATTCCGGTGTCCCGGTCGGTGTTGGCAAGGGCCGCCACGAGCGCCGAAAGCGAGGGCTGACTCGTCGTGCCGGCCATCGGTGCGGCAGCGACATCGACGGCGTCAGCACCGGCCGCGGATGCCGCCAGCAGCGTCGCCAGCTGCCCACCAGCGGTGTCGTGGGTGTGGACGTGCACGGGCAGGTCGAAGCGGTCGCGCAGCGCCGCGACGAGCCGGGATGCCGCTGCGGGCCGCAACAGACCTGCCATGTCCTTGATGGCGAGGATGTGCGCGCCGGAGGCGACGATCTGATCGGCGAGTCGCAGGTAGTAGTCGAGGGTGTAGAGGTCCTCGCCGGGGCTGAGCAGGTCGCCGGTGTAGCACATGGCGACCTCCGCGACGGCGGTGCCGGTGGCCAGCACGCTGTCGATCGCAGGACGCATCTGGGAGACGTCGTTGAGCGCGTCGAAGATGCGGAAGATGTCGACGCCGCTAGCTGCGGCCTCGGCGACGAAGGCATCGGTGACCTCCGTCGGGTACGGGGTGTATCCCACCGTGTTGCGCCCGCGCAGCAGCATCTGGATCGCGACGTTCGGCAGGGCTTCCCGAAGGCGGTCCAGCCGCTCCCACGGGTCTTCACCGAGGAAGCGCAGCGCCACGTCGTAGGTGGCCCCGCCCCACGCTTCGACCGAGAGCAGCTCGGGCGTAAGCCGAGCGACGTAGGGCGCTACAGCGACCAGATCCTTCGTGCGCACGCGCGTGGCAAGCAACGACTGGTGCGCATCGCGGAAGGTCGTCTCGGTGACGGCGAGCGGAGTCTGTTCGCGCAGCGCGCGGGCGAATCCTTCCGGGCCAAGCTGGAGCAGACGCTGGCGCGAGCCCGCGGGCGGCTCCTGGGTCAGATCGGCGGCGGGAAGCTTGAGAGCGGGGGTGACCGTCAGCGGGTTGTCGCCGTTGGGGCGGTTGACGGTGACGTCGACCAACCAGTTCAGCATCTTCGAGCCGCGGTCCTTGGACTCGCGCCCCCGTAGCAGCTCGGGCCGCTCATCAATGAACGCCGTCGAGAGGTCTCCGACCAGAAACGCCGGGTCTTCGAGCACAGCCTGCAGGAACGGGATGTTGGTCGAGACGCCCCGGATGCGGAACTCGGCGAGGGCACGCCGGGCCCGCAGCACCGCCGCGCCGAAGTCACGTCCGCGGCAGGTGAGCTTGGCGAGCATCGAGTCGAAGTGCGGGCTGATCTGGGACCCTGCCGCGGTCGTGCCACCGTCAAGACGGATGCCGGCACCGCCCGGCGACCGGTAGGTCGTGATCTTGCCGGTGTCGGGGCGGAAGCCCTGCGTCGGATCCTCGGTCGTGATGCGGCACTGCAGTGCGGCGCCCCGAAGCCGGATGTTCTCCTGGCGCAGTCCCAGTTCCTCCAGGCTCGCCCCCGAGGCGATGAGCATCTGCGACTGCACGAGATCGACATCCGTCACCTCTTCGGTGACGGTGTGCTCCACCTGGATGCGGGGGTTCATCTCGATGAAGACGACCTCACCCGTGCGCGGGCCCGCGGTCTCGAGCAGGAACTCGACAGTGCCCGCGTTCTCGTACCCGATCGATTCGGCGAAGGCGACGGCGTAGCGGTGAAGGTCGTCGCGAACGGTCGGGTCGAGGTTCGGCGCGGGGGCGATCTCGATCACCTTCTGGTGACGGCGCTGCACCGAGCAGTCCCGTTCGAATAGGTGCACCGTGTGCCCGGTCTTGTCGGCCAGGATCTGCACCTCGACGTGGCGGGGACGCTGCACGGCCTGCTCGAGGAAGACGCGCGCGTCTCCGAAAGCGCTGCCGGCCTCGCGCATCGCCTCGGCCAGAGCGGGCGGCAACTCGTCGGGGGTCTCGACCCGGCGCATCCCGCGCCCGCCACCACCGGCGACGGCCTTGACGAAGATCGGGAAGCCGATGTCGGCGGACTGGGCCACGAGCGCGTCAACGTCGTCCGAGGCATCCGTCGACCTCAGCACGGGGACCCCGGCGCTCACGGCGTGCTGCTTCGCGGTGACTTTGTTGCCGGCCATCTCGAGGACGGCGGCGGGAGGCCCGATGAAGGTAATGCCGGCTGCCGCAGCCTTCTCGGCGAGGTCCGGGTTCTCGGAGAGGAAGCCGTACCCGGGGTAGATCGCGTCGGCACCGCTTTCGCGTGCGACGCGGATGATCTCGTCGACATCCAGGTACGCCCGTACCGGATGTCCCCGCTCCCCGATCTGGTAGGCCTCGTCGGCCTTCAACCGGTGCAGCGAGTAGCGATCCTCATACGGATAGACAGCGACGGTGCGAGCTCCCAGTTCGACCGCCGCACGAAAGGCTCGAATCGCGATCTCGCCACGGTTTGCTACCAGGATCTTGCGAAACATCACACCTCGCTGTTGGTGACGGGGCCTGCCTGAGTGTGCACCCAGCCTAGGGGACGGTAACGTAGAGCCTCGTGCACGTACTGTCGGTGAGCTCGCTCAAGGGTGGTGTCGGCAAGACCACTGTCACGCTGGGGCTTGCCTCCGCCGCCTTCGCCCGAGGTGTCCGCACCCTCGTGGTGGACCTCGACCCCCAGTCGGATGTCTCCACCGGCATGGATATCCAGGTCGCGGGAAAGCTCAACGTCGCCGACGTCCTGGCCAATCCGAAAGAGAAGGTCGTCCGTCAGGCGATCACCGCCAGCGGGTGGGCGAAGGTCCACCCCGGCACGATCGATGTCATGATCGGGTCGCCTTCGGCGATCAACTTCGACGGCCCGCATCCGAGTGTGCGCGACGTGTGGAAGCTCGAGGAGGCGCTCGCGACGATCGAGGCCGATTACGACCTCGTCCTCATCGACTGCGCTCCCTCGCTGAACGCCCTCACGCGCACGGCGTGGGCAGCAAGCGATCGCGTCATCGTCATCACCGAGCCGGGTCTGTTCTCGGTGGCGGCCGCCGACCGGGCACTGCGTGCGATCGAAGAGATCCGCCGCGGCCTCTCCCCCCGACTACAGCCGCTGGGCATCGTCGTGAACCGCGTCCGCCCGCAGTCGATCGAGCATCAGTTCCGCATCAAGGAACTGCGCGAGATGTTCGGCCCGCTCGTGCTTTCGCCCCAGCTTCCCGAACGGACCTCGCTGCAGCAGGCTCAGGGCGCGGCAAAGCCCCTCCATATCTGGCCGGGCGACTCGGCGCAGGAGTTGGCTGCCGATTTCGACGCGATCCTGGATCGCGTCATGCGCACCGGGCGGATTCCCTCCCCCGACGCCGCCGCCTCCTGATCACGCGACAGCCCCACGCTCGCGCGAATCCGCGTTTTTCGGCCTCTGCTCTCAGCGAGACTGCGGCGTGCCCGCGAGAGCGCGTCCGAACCGCGCAGTCTCGCGGGCACGCTGCAGTTTCGCGAATGGCAGAGCGGATACAGCGGCTGAGGCGTCGAGAAGGCGCCCCGAGGGCGGCTGGGATCGTTGCTCAGGCTGAGCGTGCGGCGCGCCGTGCGGCGAGCTCGTCGACGGCATCCGGTGCCTGCGGGTCGAACTCGACGAGCGTCGACTCGACCTCACGCCAGACCTTGCCGACGGCAATGCCGAACACACCCTGACCGCGGCTGACAAGGTCGATGACCTCATCGTTCGAGGTGCACAGATACACCGAAGCGCCATCGCTCATGAGCGTGGTTCCGGCAAGATCACGGATGCCGGCGGCGCGCAGCTGCTCGACGGCGGTTCGGATCTGTTGCAGCGAGATGCCGGTGTCGAGGAGGCGCTTGACGAGCTTGAGCACGAGGATGTCGCGGAAGCCGTAGAGACGCTGCGACCCGGAACCGGATGCACCGCGCACTGTCGGTTCGACGAGTTCGGTGCGAGCCCAGTAGTCCAGCTGCCGGTACGTGATGCCCGCAGCTCGTGCAGCGACAGCTCCCCGGTAGCCCACTTCGTCGTCGAGGGCGGGAAGGCCGTCGGTGAACAAGAGGTCTGCCGTCAGGCTGGGCGTCGATTCCGCCTCGCGTGCCGTCATGGCAACCTCCCCAGTTCGATCGGACATGTCAACGCTAGATCAGCCGAGAGGCTCGGGCAACGACATCCGGCCGTCGCGTCTCGGCGTGTCGCACTACGAGAGGAATCGCTCGAGGGCTGAGCGCAGGAAAATCGAGCGTACTTCTTCCAGGCGACGCGCGAGTTCGGGCGCGAGTTCCTCGGCTCTGCCCCGCGAGGTCGCGTCGGTTCGGCGTGCGAGGGGCGCAACCGCAGATTCGACGAGGGCTGCGTCACGCTCGGCGCTCTGGCGGAGAGTACGGATGTGACGCGGCTCGATGCCGTGACGGTCGAGGGCCACGAGGCACCGAAGCAGAGCCACTGTCTGCTCGGCGTAGTGCTCCGCGGCGGTGATGATGCCGGTGCTGATCGCGTCATTGAGGAGTTGCGGCGCTGCTCCGGCGGCAGAGAGCAACTCGTCGCGCCGGTAACGCCGCGGGGCAGCAACGATGGAGGTCGGCGGCGCGGGGATCGGGGTGACGGGGTCACGACCGGCATCCACATCATCGAGGTACGCCCGGATGACGTGCAGCGGCAGATAGTGATCGCGCTGCAGCGTGAGAGCAAGCCGCAGCCGCTCGACATCCGCGGGAGCGAACTTGCGGTATCCCGACTCGGTGCGGGTCGGAGTGACGATTCCCTGCACCTCGAGGAAACGCAGCTTGCTCGAACTCAGCCCGGGAAACTCCGGAGCAAGGCGCGCGAGAACTTGACCGATGCTCAAAAGCCCCGGGGACGAGGCGCGATCACGGGCGGGAACGCCCGCCATCACTGATCCGCCGGGGGCTCGAGGTCGGCCGGCGAGACGAAGAAGTTCAACCGGAACTTGCCCACGCGCGCTTCCGAGCCGTTCGTCAAGACAGCACGATCCACGCGCTCGCCGTTGACGTATGTGCCGTTAAGCGAGCGCTGATCGACCAGCTCGAAGGTCGTACCGGAGCGGGTGATCTCGGCGTGACGTCGCGAGACCGTTACGTCATCGAAGAAAATATCCGCCTCGGGGTGGCGGCCGATGGTCGTCACGTCGGCATCCAGCAGGTAGCGGGCACCGGCGGTGGGGCCCGATCGGACGATCATGAGCGCCGATCCCGAGGGCAGCGCGTCGATAGCCTCGAGCTCGATCTCGGTCAGTTCACTGCCGAACGGCACGAAAGACAGGTCGGAATCGTGCCCGAACGAAGCCGTCGTATCCGTCCCTCGACCACCCGGAACCGCGGCTCCGGGGTCGCCGGAGGCGCGACGGATCTCGTCGGGTTCAGCGGGCGCATTGTGTTCCACGGGTGCCTCCTCAGGCTCCCCAGGATAGTCGGATTTGGTCGGTGGATGTCGAGTGGATCGCCCTCCCTCTCACCCCCGGACGGCGGCGCCATCGGGGTGGCTCCGAGAGATAGGCTGGGATCATGCCTCACTATGACGTCGTCATCCTTGGTGCCGGCCCCGGCGGCTATGTCGCGGCCGTTCGCAGCGCTCAGCTGGGCCTGTCCACAGCGGTCATCGAAGAGAAGTACTGGGGTGGGGTGTGCCTGAACGTGGGATGCATCCCCTCGAAGGCCCTGCTACGCAACGCCGACCTCGCTCACACGTTCCACGCGAAGGCCGATCTGTTCGGCATTTCCGGCGACGTGCACTTCGACTTCGGTGTCGCCTGGGACCGCAGCCGTGAGGTGGCGTCAGGCCACGTCAAGGGCATCCACTACCTGATGAAGAAGAACAAGATCACGGAGTACGACGGCCGTGGCTCGTTCATTGACGACCACACGATCGAGGTCAAGACCTCCGAGGGCGGCACCGAGACCGCCACCTTCGACAACGCGATCATCGCTACCGGTTCCACGGTGCGCCTGCTCCCGGGTGTGAGCCTGAGCGAGAACGTCGTCACGTACGAAGAGCAGATCCTCACCCGTGAGCTACCGACCTCGATCGTGATCGTCGGGGCCGGCGCCATCGGCATGGAGTTCGCGTACGTGCTGTCGAACTACGGCGTCAAGGTCACGATCATCGAGTTCCTCGACCGCGCACTTCCCAACGAGGATGTCGAGGTCTCGAAGGAGATCGCACGTCAGTACAAGAAGTACGGCATCGAGATCCTGACCTCAACCAAGGTCGAGAGCGTCACCGACCACGGTGACCGGGTCACGGTTGCCTACACCGGCAACAGCGACGGCGCTCAGGGGTCTATCGACGCCGACAAGGTACTCATGTCGATCGGATTCGCACCGCGGGTCGAGGGCTTCGGGCTCGAGAAGACCGGCGTGAAGCTCACCGAGCGCGGCGCGATCGACATCGACGACTACATGCGCACCAGCGTGCCGCACATCTACGCGATCGGGGACGTCACGGCCAAGCTGCAGCTGGCCCACGTCGCTGAGGCCCAGGGCGTTGTCGCCGCCGAGACGATCGGCAAGGCCGAGACCATGCCGCTCGGTGACTACCGGATGATGCCGCGCGCAACCTTCTGCTCGCCGCAGGTCGCGAGCTTCGGCCTCACCGAAGCGCAGGCGCGGGATGCCGGCTACGACGTGAAGGTCGCGAAGTTCCCCTTCAGCGCCAACGGCAAGGCGAACGGCCTGGGCGAAGCTGTCGGCTTCGTGAAGGTCATCGCCGACGGCGAGCACCTCGAACTGCTCGGCGCCCACATGATCGGCCCGGATGTCTCGGAGCTTCTGCCCGAGCTCACCTTGGCTCAGAAGTGGGATCTCACCGCTCTCGAGGCGGCGCGGAATGTCCACACGCACCCGACGCTGTCGGAGGCCGTGCAGGAGGCCTTCCACGGCCTGGCCGGCCACATGATCAACATCTGACCCGCGGGTCAGGCCTCACACGCCCAGGGCGCGTGCGAGCTTCGAGTCACTCGAGGCCTCGCGCGCGCCCGCGGCGTATGCGGCGACGGTCACCGCGTCGAAGAACGCGGCACAGGCATCCGCATCCTCTGGAGCTGCCGGCCCGAGTTCGATCTCCCACTCGCGCCACGCCTGCTCCATCCCCCGCTGCTCGTCGCGCGTGCGCACGCGGTCATCGACCATCTCGGCGAGGATGCCGCCCTCGGCATCCCGGAGCGCATACGCGGTGCGCGTGTTGCGGATGCGGGCGATCACGACCAGCGGGTCCGTCGTCAGATCCCCGATATGCGCGGCGATCTCGGGCGGGACGCCGGTCACGGATGCCGTGTCGCCACCGATGTCGAGCGGCCAACCGGTCTCCATCCGACCGGAGCCCTGGCGGGGTCCTTTCAGATGCCAGCCCGCATCGGGCCCACCCTCTCGGCGCCGAAGCGCATAGCCGGCTCTGCCGAGGACGTACTCTGCGGTGTCGTAGTAGACGGCGTCGAGTTCACGCACTTCCGGCTCGGCGACAGTGACGACCAGTGGAACCTGGGTCCAGTCGGGGACCTCGGTTTCTGGGTCCACGTCGAAGGTGATTTCAACCTCGAGGGACTGCGAGGGCTCCATCGATGGGGTGGTCGGCTCAGTCGTCAGACGGGGCGATCTCGTCGGTGGACTCGACGAAGTAGAACTCACCCTCGGTCGGTCCGTCGTGATCGCCCGTGTGCTCGAGGGCACCACGTCGTTCGTAGATGACCTGGCCCTCGCCGTAGGGAACGATCATCGTGTCTGCATCCGGGGCTTCCAGGGGCAGGACTTGCCCGTCGAGCGGGCCTCCGTGGAGTCGTGCAATGGCCATCCCCCGAGCATAAGCCCCGATCTCGTCCCCTTCGGCGATCGCGGCGGCGCGTGCTTCAAGGAGCTCGGCTGTCGCATCGCGCGCGGATGCCTGTGCCCGGCGCAGTCGGCGCTGGGCGAAGGTCATCGGAGGGGCCGAGGAGACCACACCGTGCGCCTCCTCGGAGGCGACCACGATGTAGGTGCAGGAGATGAGGATGACCTGCGCCGAGAAGTTGATCCACAGCAGCAACGCGATGAGGGTGGCGAAAGTACCGAGGAGCGGGTTGGCCTGGGCGCCCCGCACGAACAGTCCCGACAACTGTTGCAGCACCGTCAAGCCCACTGCGCCGAGGAGCGCGCCGCCCCACAGGGCCCGCGCGGGAGGACGGATCCCGCCGAGCACCAGGAAGATCGCCGCGATGAGCGCGGCATCCAGCACGAATACCGTGACGATACCGACCGTGCGGGTCAGCACCTCCGCGATCACGGTGTCGCCGTCGATGCCTATCCAGTCCAGGGCGAGAGAGACGCCGGCGGTTCCGAAGTAGGTGATGGCGGCGGTCGCGACGATCGCTATCGCGACTCCGACGGCCATCGCGAAGTTACGGAGGATCACCCACAGGAAGAACCCGTCGTCCATGACGGTGCCACCGATCAGGTGGAGCGCTGAGCGAAGCGTTCCGACGGCACCGATGGCAGCGAACAGAAGTCCGATGACCGCAGCGATCGCCGCGATCGACAGACCCGACTGGAACTGATCAAGGCCCGATCGCAGGTCTTCTTCCCGGATGACCGCGTTCTCGCCCCCGATCAGCCCGGGAATCACGGAGTTCACGGCACTGACGAGCGCGTTCCACGCTTCGGGGTTGCCCGCGAGCCAGAGTGCTGCGGCCGAGAACCCGAGCAGGACCGCCGCAAAGACCGAGAACAGCGCACGGTAGGTGACGCTGTCGGCAAGGACCGGTCCGCGCTTCTCGGTGTAGAGCAGCAACGCGCGAACGATGCGCAGCGAGAGCGCCCATCTGATCACGACGGCAACGAAGGTCTTCAGGGCGGCCGGCATGGTTCCAGGCTAACCGGGAAGCTCTGCGGGGGG
>SWBZ01000138.1_pt1 | contig 81753 bp, 69 predicted proteins | sample 4693031 | NCBI WGS metagenome assembly SWBZ01 (sample SAMN10267274, study PRJNA491770) | bioreactor metagenome | isolation source: DHS bioreactor inoculated with | place: Japan: off Shimokita Peninsula
GCGGCAGGACAGTGGGCGCCGGAGTCGTTACCAAAATCGTGGAGTGACGTGAGATACAATGGGCGATAATGTAATTGTGATAGCTCTTGCCTGCAGCGAATGCAAGAGAAGAAACTATTCTACGACAAAGAATAAACAGGTTCACAGAGAAAAGATCGAGCTGAAAAAGTATTGCAAGTGGTGCAAGAAACACGTCGATCATAAGGAAACCAAGTAGAGGTTTATAAAAAATTGTGGATAGGGCAGTAGCTCAATTAGGGAGAGCACTGGACTCCAAATCCAGCGGTTGGGGGTTCGATTCCCTCCTGCCCTGCACAGGACACCCGAATGGATAAGATAAAGAATATAAGCTCGAGCGTCACGCAGTTTGCTTCCGATATAGAAAGCGAGGCGAGGCGTATAACGTGGCCTTCGAGACAGGAAGCCGTCAAGTCGACACTGGCCGTTGTGGCTATATCGGCCATATTCGCGGCGTTTCTGGGCCTCGTGGATTATCTGTTCTCGGTCGGCGTAAGGACGCTGCTCAGCTAGGACGGAGAGGGAGACAGGGATTTTCTATGCCTAAAAGATGGTACGTAGTTCATACCAATACCGGCTTCGAGGACAGGGTTAAGTCCTATATTGAAGACAGGGCCAAGCAGGAGGGGCTCGACGACGAGGTTATCGAAGTCCTGGTCCCGACGGAAACCATTGTCGAGCCGGTCAAGGGCGGCAAGAAAAAGACCTCGGTCAGAAAGTTCTTTCCGGGTTACATATTGGTGAAAATGGAGCTCAGTGACAGGAGCTGGCACTTCGTCCGCAATATACCTAAAGTGATAGGTTTTGTCGGCGGCAAGGTCAAGGACGGAAGGATCGATCCGGATTCCGTGCCCGACATCCAGGAAGACGAAGTGCTCAAGATAAAACAGCAAATCGAAGAGGGGACGCTCAAGCCGAAGCCTAAAGTGTCTTTCGACAGGGGCGAAACAGTCAAAGTGGTGGAAGGGCCGTTCGCAAACTTCTCGGGTGTTATCGAAGAGGTAAGGCCGGACAAGGCGAAGGTTCAGGTGCTTGTGACTATTTTCGGAAGAACGACGCCTATAGAATTGGATTTTAATCAGGTGGAGAAGATCTAAAATGAAAAAGATAGACGGATACATTAAGCTCCTGGTCGAGGCTGGAAAGGCGAACCCGTCGCCCCCGGTGGGGCCTGCTCTCGGTCAGAGGGGCGTCAATATTATGGAGTTCTGCAAGGCCTTTAACGCCAAGACGCAGAAGATGGAAGGGGTGCTCCCGGTCGTTGTAACGGTCTACGCGGACAAATCCTTTTCGTTCGAGGTGAAGTCGCCGCCGGTATCGTATCTTCTTAAGAAGATGGCCAAGGTTCAAAAGGGTTCAGGCGAGGCCCCGAAGAAGAAGGCCGGCAGGGTGACCAGGGCGCAGGTTGAAGAAATCGCGAAAACGAAGATGCCGGACCTTAACACCGATAACCTCGACGCAGCAATGAATATCGTTTCCGGAACTGCGAGGAGTATGGGTATAGAAGTCGTCTAAACCTTGTTAATGTCGTGCGGAGCCGTCCGCTTTAGAGCAATGCTTCCGGACGGGGCCGTTATGTAGAAGGGGTCAAGGTATTCGAGGAGATTGAGTTATGCCAAAGCACGGTAAAAAATACGACGAAGTGAAAAAGTCGGTCGATACGAAGGCGACCTACGAGCTCGACCAGGCTATGAAGCTCCTGGAAGAGACGAAGACGGCCAAGTTCGACGAGACGGTCGAGGTTGCGGTCAAGCTGGGAATAGACCCCAGACAGGCCAACCAGCAGATAAGGGCTGGTATGGTGCTCCCGCACGGTATCGGCAAGGACATCAGGGTTGCGGTGTTCGCCAAGGACGAGAAACAGAAGGAGGCCGCCGATGCAGGCGCCGACCATGTTGGTCTCGACGACCTTATAGATAAAATATCGGGCCAGGGCTGGCTCGAGTTCGACGTTTCTATCGCGACGCCGGATGTGATGAACATAGTGGCAAAGCTTGGTAAAGTGCTTGGCCCGAGGGGGCTTATGCCGAGCCCGAAGGTCGGGACCGTAACGTTCGACGTTGCCCAGGCTGTAAAGGAAGCCAAGGCCGGCCGTATCGAGGTGAAGAACGATAAGGGCGGCGTGGTACACGCCCCAATCGGCAAGGTTTCGTTCGGCCCGGAAAAGCTCAAGGATAACTTCCTCGTCTTCATGGATACGCTGATTAAAATGAAGCCGGCTACTTCCAAGGGCACATTCGTCAGAAGGATTACGGTCGCCAATACGATGGGGCCGGGTATCAAGGTCGATTTCATTAACGTACGCGACGAGCTCAAAGGGTCGCGGGTGGCAGCATAAGATTGTGGTACCCCATCGGGTATTGTGGGTGAATCTGGAAATCGTGAATGATTATCGTGAATGATTAAGGAGTACTTAAATGCTGAGTAAAGCTGCAAAAAACGAGCTGGTAGAAAAATACAGCGCTGTCTTTAAGGCTAACCCTTCGGTTGTGGTCGTCGAGTACAAGGGCCTTTCCGTAAAGGAGCTCGAAGGACTCCGTAGTGCCCTCAAGAAGGCGGGGACGGACCTTAAGGTAGTGAAGAACACCCTTTTGCGGATAGCCGCAAAGGACACCGAAATTGAGCGCATCGGGGAATTGTTCGTGGGCCCGACGGCGGTGGCGATTTGCGAAAGCGATCCTGCGACGGCCGCGAAGGTGTTCGTCGATTCTGCGAAGAAGATTCCGAATCTCAAGCTCAAGGGCGGTATAGTCGAGGGCACTGTAGTCGACGAGAGCGGAATTACCAATATTTCCAAGCTGCCAACGAGACAGGAGCTCATAGCCCAGTTCGTAGGGCTTCTGGCTGCCCCGATGTCGAACCTCCTGGGCACGATCACCCAGATGCAGAGCAAGGTGCTCTATGCACTGGACGCCGTAAAGGAAAAAAAAGAAAAAGAAGAAAATTAATTGTTTCAGGCAGTTTAAGTCATACTTTTATATATTCCAAGGAGGTTTTTAGACAATGGCTGACATTACGAGAAGTGACGTCATCGAATATCTCGGCAAGGCTAGCATGCTCGAAATTTCGGAGTTGATAAAGGAAATCGAAGACAAGTTCGACGTTAAGGCTGCGGCCCCCCAGATAGCGGTTGCGGCGGCTCCTGGCGCTGCGGGCGGAGAGGCCGCCGCTGAACAGGTTGAAAAGACCGAGTTCAACGTTATCCTCAAGGCTGCGGGAGCAAACAAGATCCAGGTTATTAAGGCCGTAAGAGAAGTAACTTCGCTCGGTCTCAAGGAAGCCAAGGAGCTCGTAGAGGGCGCCCCCAAGGCGGTAAAAGAAGGCGTAGACAAGCAGGAAGCCGAGAATGTAAAGAAGAAGCTCGAAGAGTCCGGCGCCGAAGTAGAAGTCAATTAGGTTTTTTTCAGGAAAGCCGGTATACTATAGTATCAGTAATTGTGTCGAAGTGGCTACTGATATTTATATATACCTAATTTCCGACCTTACATCTACTAATAATCTATGCATCCATTCTCGGATAGATTATCGGTTTTGTCGCGGGCGAACGCTTTCTAAGCGGTCTATGCGGAGCTATACCTTTTTTGCCGAGAGAATTTAACAGCAAACAAAGGAAGCAGGTGTTAAATACACAAATGGGGGGTAAGTAACGTTGAGCCTTGATGGTTTGGAATCCTATAAACTGAGAAAGAGTTTTTCGAAATTACCATCTATCCTCGAGATACCTCACCTACTGGAAGTGCAAGTAAAGTCCTACCACGAGTTTCTCCAGGCTGAAGTAAAGCCGGATGAGCGTCTGGACGTGGGGCTTCACAATGCATTTAAAACCGTTTTCCCGATAGAGGATTATAACGAAAAAGCCTCTCTGGAGTACATAAACTACAGGTTCGACAGGCCTAAATACGAGGCGCAGGAGTGCAGGCTCAAGGGTTATACCTATGTGGCCCCTCTCTACGTCACGTTCAGGCTCGTCATATGGGATACGGAATCCGGTGAGGAGCGCACCATAAGGGACGTCAAGGAGCAGGAGGTCTATTTCGGAGAGATTCCGCTCATGACGCCCAACGGTTCTTTCATCGTGAACGGAACGGAGAGGGTTATCGTAAACCAGCTCCACCGCTCCCCGGGCGTGTTCTTCGACCAGGTCAGGAACAAAGACACCGGGTCGGGAAGGTCTTCGTTTTCGGCGAGGATCGTGCCCCACGACGGCAGGTGGATAGATTTCGAATTCGATTCCAAGGACCTGCTCCATGTACGTATAGACAGGAAGAAGAAGTTCCTCGTAAGCGTCCTTCTGAAGGCTCTCGGCTACGACGACAGGCAGATAATGAAGTACTTCTACCCGGTCGAGACGATCTACCTCAGCCCGGACGGGATCACCAAGAAGGTGAACCACGACGTTCTTTCCTCCCAGAGGGCGAGCGCCGACATCACCGACCCGGAAACGGGCGAAGTCGTCGTAAAGAAGGGCAGAAGGTTCGTAAGGAACATAGTCGAGAAGCTTAAGCGCGCCAACATCGACATCGTTTCCATAGACGAGTCCGAGCTCCTGGACAGGATCTCGGCGACCGACATCGTCGACAAAAAGACGGGAGAGGTCATTGTCAACTTCAACGAAACGATAACCGACCAGAAGCTCGATGAGATAAAAAGCGCCGAAGTAAGCGAATTCGACATATTCTACATCGACAACATATCGGTGGTCGCGTCGCTCAGGAATACCGTTCTTGCGGACAAGGTAAAGACCCGCGAAGACGCGATAACCGAGATATACAAAAAATTCAGGCCGACCGATCCGCCGACGCTGAGCGTGGCGGAGTCGTTCTTTGACAACATGTTTTTCAACCCCGACACCTACAGGCTTTCGCAGGTCGGGCGTCTTAAGATTAACTACAAGCTCAACCACGGCATACCGGACGACGTATCCACTCTGACCACCGAAGACATAATGGAGACCGTAAGGTATCTCCTCGATCTCAGGGGCGGCAGGGGAACGACGGACGACATCGACCATCTTGGCAACAGAAGGGTCCGCACGGTAGGCGAGTTGATAGAAGACCGCTTCTATCACGGCCTCGAAAGGCTGGCCCGCTCCGTCAAGGAGAAGATGGGTTACCAGGCGGTCGAGAACCTCATGCCGAGCGAGCTTCTGATCCCGAAAACGGTCATCGCGGTGGTGAAGGAGTTCTTCGCCACGGGCCAGCTTTCGCAGTTCATGGACCAGACGAACCCGCTTTCGGAAATAACGCATAAAAGAAGGCTGAGCGCCCTCGGGCCGGGCGGTCTTACAAGGGAAAGGGCAGGTTTCGAGGTTAGGGACGTGCACTCCTCTCACTACGGCAGGATATGCCCGATCGAGACCCCTGAGGGTCCGAACATCGGTCTTATTTCGAGCCTCAGCACATATGGAAAAATTAACGAGTTCGGCTTCATACAGACGCCGTACAGGGTCGTCAAAGACGCCCGGGTATCGGACGAAATCGTCTATATGAACGCACTCGCAGAGGAAAAGTACATCATCGCCCAGGCCAACGCCCCGCTGGACAAGGACGGCAATTTTACCTCGGAATTCATTTCGGCAAGGCACGGCGGCGAGTTCATGATGGTAGAGCGCGAGAAGGTGGAGCTCATGGACGTTTCCCCTTCCCAGCTCGTTTCGGTCTCGGCTTCGCTGATTCCGTTCCTTGAGCACGACGACGCGAACCGCGCGCTCATGGGCTCTAACATGCAGCGCCAGGCCGTCCCGCTAATACGCACGAGCACCCCTCTCGTCGGCACGGGCTTTGAAAGCACGGTGGCCAAGGACTCGGGTGTAGCCGTCCTCGCGAAGAGGGACGGCATCGTCGAGTACGTCGATTCCGCAAGGATCGTCATAAGCGCGACGGGCGAAACGTCCGGCACCGAAGCGGGCGTCGATATGTACAACCTGCTCAAGTTCCAGAAGTCCAATCAGAGCACTTGCTGGAACCAGCAGCCGATAGTAAAGAAAGGCCAGCCCGTAAGGGCGGGGCAGGTCATAGCCGACGGTCCTTCGACCGATTTCGGCGAGCTTGCCCTCGGGCAGAACGTCCTCGTGGCATTCATGCCGTGGGGCGGATACAACTTTGAAGACGCAATTCTAATGAGTGAAAGGCTCGCCAAGGAAGACAGCTTCACGTCCATACACATCGAAGAGGTCGAGTGTATAGCGCGTGAAACGAAGCTCGGGCGCGAGGAAATAACGCGCGACATTCCGAACGTCAGCGAAGACGCCCTCCGTAACCTTGACGAGAGCGGTATCATAAGGGTAGGGGCAGAGGTAAAGCCCGGCGACATTATAGTCGGCAAGATTTCGCCCAAGGGCGAAACCCAGCTTTCCCCAGAGGAAAGGCTCTTAAGGGCCATATTCGGGGACAAGGCCGGCGACGTTAAGGACACCTCGCTAAGGGCCTCGCCCGGTATTTACGGAACCGTTATAGACGTGAAGATGCTCATATCCCGCGTCGTCGACAAGGACGAAAGGGCAAAGAGCATCGAAGACTTCGAGGTCACCCGCTTAAAGCAGGACAGGGAAGACGAGGTCAAGATATTAAAGGACGACGCCTTCGAAAGGGTAAAGGCCCTCGTCGCAGGCAAGGTATCCTCGGCCAAGCTCACGGTTTCGCGAAAGACCGTGCTCAAAAAAGGCGACAAGATAACAGAAGAGATTCTTGGCACAATACCTTTTGAAAAGTTCGCCGACATAACGGTCGAAAAGGGCGACGAGATAGAGGCCGAGATAAAGCGCATAGTCGAAAGGACTCTCGAGCAGATAGACCTTACCAACGTTGTCTACGAGCAGCGCATATCCAAGCTTACAAAGCCCGACGAGCTCCCGCCCGGGGTGCTCAAGGTCGTCAAGGTCGATATAGCCGTCAAGAGGAAGCTCCAGGTCGGCGACAAGATGGCCGGACGCCACGGCAACAAGGGCGTCATATCGAAGATCCTAGCGGAAGAGGACATGCCGTATCTTCCGGACGGGGCTCCGGTGGACATGATACTGAACCCCCTCGGCGTACCTTCGCGAATGAACGTAGGCCAGGTGCTCGAAACGCATCTCGGCTGGGGGGCGAAGGCGCTCGGAAATCAGCTCAACGAGATACTCGAAAGGGAATACAGCCCCCAGGCTCTCAAGGGCAAGATGAAGGAAATATATAACAAATCGAATGAAGTCACGAAACTTATTGACAATCTCGACGACGACGAGGTCCTGATGGTCGCAAAGAGGCTCCGCCACGGTGTACCGGTGAAGTCTCCTGTGTTCGACGGCGCGTCCGAGGAAGAGATCAAGAACATGCTCAGAGACACTGGTCTTCCCGAGGACGGAAAGACCATACTCTTTGATGGCCAGACCGGAGAGCCCTTCGACCAGAAGGTCACGGTCGGCGTCATGTACATGCTGAAGCTCCATCACCTTGTCGAGGAAAAGATTCACGCAAGGGCAATCGGGCCGTACTCGCTCGTTACCCAGCAGCCCCTCGGCGGAAAGGCCCACTTCGGCGGACAGAGGCTCGGGGAAATGGAGGTGTGGGCACTCGAAGCGTATGGCGCGTCGTACACGCTCCAGGAATTCCTAACCGTGAAATCGGATGACGTAATAGGAAGAACGAGGATTTTCGATTCGATAGTGAAGGGCGACATGAACTTCGAGCCCGGACTGCCGGAATCGTTCAAAGTCCTGCAGAAAGAGCTACAGGCGCTTGCGCTCGATATTGACCTTCTCGAGGAAGAAGAGCTCGGAAGGGAATAAATCAAATAAAGGGAGGGAGACAACGTGGACGTAGATACACTATTTGAAAAGCCGAAGAACCCATCGGAGTATTCGGCTGTCAAGATTTCGATAGCTTCTCCCGAAAAGATAAAGGAATGGTCTCACGGCGAGGTAAGAAAGCCCGAGACGATAAACTACAGGACCTTCAAACCGGAAAGGAGCGGGCTTTTCTGCGCCAAGATTTTTGGCCCGGTGAAGGACTACGAATGTACTTGCGGTAAATACAAGAGGCTTAAACACAGGGGAATCACGTGCGAGAAGTGCGGCGTCGAGGTCATCTCCTCCAAGGTAAGAAGGGAGAGAATGGCGCACATAGAGCTTTCCTCGCCCGTAGCGCACATATGGTTCCTGAGGAGCATACCGTCCCGTATAGGGATGCTGCTCGACATGACCTTGAAGGACCTCGAAAAGACCCTCTATTACGAGTCTTACGTCGTCCTCGACCCGGGGAACACCAGCCTTAAGTTCGCCGAGGTTCTAAGCGAGGACAGGTACCGAAAGGCCGTCGAGGATTACGGCCACAGCTTCAAGGTCGGCATGGGCGCCGAGACGATAAGGGAGATGCTTAAGAAGATCGACCTCGTCGAGCTCTCGGAGCAGCTCAGGCACGAAATGAAAAATACCTCCTCCCCGATAAAGAGGGCGAGGATCGCCAAGAGGCTCCGCATATGCGAGGCCTTCAGGAAATCGAAGAACCGCCCCGAGTGGATGATCCTTACGAGGATTCCGGTTCTTCCGCCCGACCTCCGCCCGCTCGTTCCGCTGGACGGCGGAAGGTTCGCGACTTCGGACCTTAACGACCTCTACAGGCGGGTTATAAACAGAAACAACAGGCTTAAGAAGCTTCTCGAGCTCGGCGCTCCCGACATCATCGTCAGGAACGAAAAGAGGATGCTCCAGGAGTCGGTCGACGCCCTTCTCGAAAACGGAAGAAGGGGAAGGCCGGTTCTCGGGCACAACCACAGGCCGCTCAAGAGCTTAAGCGACATAATAAAGGGAAAACAGGGAAGGTTCAGGCAGAACCTCCTCGGAAAAAGAGTGGACTATTCGGGCCGTTCGGTTATCACCGTGGGCCCCGAGCTCAGGCTCCACCAGTGCGGTATTCCGAAGCAGATGGGGCTCGAGCTTTTCAGGCCGTTCATCTACCAGAAGCTCGAACTCTGGGGGGCTGCCGCCACCATTAAAATTGCAAAGAAGCTCGTCGAGCAGGAGGCCCCGATCGTATGGGACGCCCTCGACGAAGTCATTAAAGAACATCCGGTGCTTCTGAACCGTGCGCCTACGCTCCACCGTCTCAGCATCCAGGCCTTCGAGCCGATACTGATCGAGGACAAGGCGATTCAGATTCACCCGCTCGTCTGCCCGGCGTATAACGCGGACTTCGACGGCGACCAGATGGCCGTACACGTGCCTCTTTCTATCGAGGCGCAGACGGAATGCAGGGCGCTCGTCATGTCCACGAACAACATTCTTTCGCCGGCGCACGGAAAGCCGATCATTCTCCCGACGCAGGACATCGTCCTCGGCATCTACTACATGACCAGGGACATGGCCACCGACAAGGGTGACGGCAAGATATTCTCGAGCATCGACGAAGTGCACATGGCGTACGACTCGGGCGAGATAGGAATACACGCGAAGATAAAGGTCCGCGTCAACGGAAAGCTCTACGAAACGACGGCCGGGCGCGTGATCCTCTACAACATCATGCCGGACGGCATACCGTTTGAGCTCGTCAACAGGGTCATGACGAAGAGGGCCATCGAGGAGCTCGTAGACACCTGCTTCAGGATGGCGGGCGGCAAGAGCACCGTAATCCTTGCGGACCGCATGAGAACGCTCGGCTTTAAGTATTCGACCAGGGCCGGGATATCGATATCGATAGGCGACATGAGCATTCCGGAGAGGAAAAAAGATCTCCTCCAGAAGGCCCAGGACGAAGTTGTAAAGGTACAGAACCAGTACTCCCACGGTCTTATCACGGACGGTGAGAGATATAACAAGGTAATCGACATCTGGGCGAGGACGAGCGACGACGTCGCCCAGGAAATGATGAGAGATATTTCCTACGAAGAGATCGTCGACGAAGACGGAACCGTAAAGAGGGGCGCGAGCTCGAACCCGATATACATGATGATCGATTCGGGTGCGAGGGGAAGCCAGACCCAGGTTCGTCAGCTCGCCGGTATGAGGGGCCTTATGGCCAAGCCGTCGGGTGAAATCATCGAGACCCCGATCACGTCCAACTTCAGGGAAGGGCTAACGGTTCTCCAGTACTTCATCTCGACGCACGGCGCGAGAAAAGGTCTCGCGGACACGGCGCTAAAAACGGCCAACGCGGGTTACCTGACCAGGAGACTCATCGACGTCGCGCAGGACGTAATGATCAAGGAATACGACTGCGGAACGGTCGAGGGCATAACCGTGAGCGACCTCGTCGAAGGCGGCGAAATAATAGAGCGCGTCGGCGACAGGGTTCTCGGAAGGGTTACGCTCGAGGACATAGTCGATCCCGTAAGCGGCGAGACGATAGTCAGGACCAACCAGGAAATCGACGAGCAGGCGGCCGCCAAGATAGACGAGGCCGGGAGCGTCACCGAGGTCAGGATAAGGTCCGTACTCACGTGCGAGACCCGCATCGGCGTTTGCGCGCTCTGCTACGGCAGGAACCTCGCCACCGGTAAGCTCGTAAACATAGGCGAGGCCGTCGGTATCATAGCGGCCCAGTCGATCGGCGAGCCCGGAACGCAGCTCACCATGAGAACGTTCCACATCGGCGGTGCGGCCAGCCAGAGGGCGGCCGAGAGCACTCTCGAGGCAACCCACGAGGGGACGGTCAAGTTCCAGAGCGTAAGGACCGTCGAAACAAAGGACGGCAGCTTCGTCGTAATCAACCGAACCGGGACGCTTATAATCCAGGACGACAAGGGTTACGAAAGGGAGCGCTACCCGCTCGCCCTCGGTGCGAAGCTCAAGATCGCCGACGGGCAGAAGGTTAAAGAAGGACAGCTACTCGCGGAATGGGACCCGTACACCACTCCGTTTATATCTGAATTCGACGGGACGGTCGGGTTTGTCGATCTGGAGCAGGGTGTAACCCTGAAAGAGCAGGTTGACGAAGTCACCGGTATTTACAAAAAGGTAGTTATAGAATCCAAGAGCCTGGACGTTCACCCCGGCCTCGTGATACACACGAACGAGGGGAAGAGCATCCAGTACTCGCTCCCGATAGGGGCCATTATCGAGGTTAACGAAGGCGATCCGGTAGGCGCAGGAGACATCGTGGCCAAGATAGCCCGTGCGACGGCGAAGACCAAGGACATCACGGGCGGTCTCCCGAGGGTTGCGGAGCTTTTCGAGGCGAGGATACCGAAGGACCCGGCGGTTGTAACCGAGATCGACGGTATCGTAAGCTACGGCAAGGACCTCAAGGGTAAGAGAAGGGTCGTAGTAACACCCGAGGTCGGGGAGCCCAAGGAATACCTCGTACCGAGAGGTAAGCACGTTCTCGTGAGGGAAGGGGAAATCGTCACGTCGGGCGACCAGCTCGTCGACGGTTCCGTTAACCCGCACGACATCCTCCGCATAAGGGGCGAACGCGCGCTTACTAGATACCTCGTGGACGAGATCCAGGAAGTCTACAGGCTCCAGGGCGTCAAGATTAACGACAAGCACATCGAGGCCATAGTCAGGCAGATGCTAAAGCGCGTCAGGATCAAGGACCCCGGAGACACGATCCTCCTCGTCGGAGAGGCCGTCGAGAAGCACATCTTCTTCGAAGAGAACGAAAGGGTGCTCGAGCAGGGCGGAAGGCCCGCGTCGGCGGAACCGCTGCTCCTCGGAATAACTAGGGCGTCTCTCAGCACGGACAGCTGGCTTTCGGCCGCTTCGTTCCAGGAGACGACGAGGGTTCTTACCGAGGCTGCCTGCGAAGGCAAGGCCGACAACCTCCGCGGACTCAAGGAGAACGTTATCATGGGCAGGCTCATACCCGCGGGTACGGGGCTCCCGATATACAGGAACATCGACGTCGAGGTTCCCGTTCTCGAGGTTCCGGTGCCGGCCGCGGCTTCGGCTGACGAATAAAATCAAACTTTGAAATTCCGGGGGCAGGCGACGGAAATCCCGTTACCCGCCCCCTTTTTTTTAATCCTTCTTTATACAAACGGCTGCCATGTCAGAAAACGATAAAACCCAGATGGATAAGGTTTACGATCCTAAAAAGGTTGAAGAGAAATGGTACGCCGAATGGATGGACAGGGGCTATCATAAAGCCTCGCCGGATTCGGGGCTCCCGCCTTTCACTATAGTCATCCCCCCGCCCAACGTTACGGGCTCGCTTCACATAGGCCACGCGCTCAACAACACGCTCCAGGACATCCTCATACGCTACAAGCGCATGAAGGGGTTCGACGCGCTCTGGGTGCCCGGGACGGACCACGCCGGTATCGCGACGCAGATGATGGTCGAGAGGCAGGTCGAAAAGGAAGGCACCAGCAGGGCCGAGATGGGCAGGGATGTGTTCATCGAGCGCGTCTGGAAGTGGAAAGAGGAGTCCGGCGGCACCATAGGGACGCAGCTAAGGCGTCTCGGCGCTATGCCTGACTGGGACAGGGAGCGCTTCACCCTCGATGAGAACCTCTCCCGCGCTGTGAGGAAGGTGTTCGTCGATCTTTACAACGAAAAGCTGATTTATAAGGATAAGAGGCTCGTAAACTGGGACCCGAAGCTTACGACCGCAATAAGCGATCTCGAGGTAGAGCAGAGGGAGGTCAGGGGGCATTTCTGGCACTTCAAGTACCCAGTCGAGGGGAGCGAGGGCGAGTTTATTACGGTCGCTACGACGAGGCCCGAGACGATGCTCGGCGATACCGCCGTTGCGGTCCATCCGGACGACGAGCGCTATAAGCACCTCGTTGGCAAGAACGTCGTGCTGCCGCTGGTCGGCCGCAAGATTCCTATAGTCGCTGACGAATACAGCGACCCTGAAAAAGGGACCGGCGCGGTGAAGATTACGCCTGCGCACGACTTCAACGACTTTGAAGTCGGGCGGAGACATAATCTCCCGATGGTGAACATCTTCGACGCTACGGCGCACCTAAACGAAAACGCGCCCGAGAAGTACCGCGGCCTCGACAGGTTCGAGGCCAGAAAGCTCGTCGTCGAGGATCTAGAGGCGCTCGGGCTCCTGGACAAGATAGAAGAGACCAACCACACCGTCCCCTACGGCGACAGATCCGGTGTCGTAATAGAGCCGTGGCTTACCGAGCAGTGGTACGTCGATGCCAAAAAGCTCGCCGAGCCGGCACTCGCGGCCGTCGAGGAGGGCAGGGTCAGGTTCGTGCCCAAGTTCTGGGAGAATACGTACTTCGAATGGCTCCGTAACATAGAGCCGTGGTGCATATCGAGGCAGCTCTGGTGGGGGCACCAGATACCGGCCTGGTACGGGCCCGACGGAGAGATATTCGTTGCAGCTTCGGAAGACGAGGCCCGCGAGGCGGCGAGGAAGCATTACGGCGGGGAACCCGTCCTCGAGCGCGACCCCGACGTCCTCGATACGTGGTTCTCGTCGGGGCTCTGGCCGTTCTCGACGCTCGGCTGGCCGGACGATGCGCCCGAGCTTAAGCACTACTACCCGACGAGCGTTCTCGTCACGGGGTTCGACATCATCTTCTTCTGGGTCGCCAGGATGATAATGCAGGGCATTCATTTCATGGGCGACGTGCCGTTCAGGGACGTTTACATACACGGCCTCATAAGGGACGAGAAGGGCCAGAAGATGAGCAAGACCCGGGGGAACGTCATCGACCCTCTGACCGTCATCGAGGAAAACGGCGCTGACGCGCTCAGGTTCAGCCTTACGGCCCTCGCGACGCAGGGGAGGGACATCAAGCTCTCCATGCCCGTCATACAGGGGTACAGGAATTTTATAAACAAGATATGGAACGCCTCGCGTTTCCTGATCATGAACCTCGAAGACTACGACGCCGGGACGAAGCTCGGGGGCGGCGAGCTCTCGACATACGACAAGTGGATACTCACGAAGCTTAACGAAACGGTGAAAGAGGTCGAGGCGTCGCTCGACAATTACGAGTTCGACAAGGCTGCCAGTGCCGTGTACCAGTTCTTCTGGTCGGAATATTGCGACTGGTATATTGAGTCCGTAAAGCCCGCTCTCTATGGCGGCGACCCCGAAAAGAAATATCAGGCGCAGGGCGTCCTCGTACGGGTGCTCAAAACGGCCCTCCAGCTCCTGCATCCTATGGCCCCCTTCGTTACGGAGGAGCTTTACCAGAGGCTCCGGGAATTCGGGGTCGAGCTCGGCGGAGTGCGCGGCGGTACGGCGGAGAGCATAATGCTGAGCGCGTTCCCCGAATACAGCCCCGAGCGGATTTTCAGGGCGGAGCACGACGAGGTCGAGCTCATGAAGGGGATTGTCGTCGGTATACGTAACCTTCGGGCGGTGCTGGGGCTTCATCCATCCGAGAAGGTAAGCGTCGTTCTCCTCCCCGAGAATGATAAAATCCGTAAACAGATCGAAAATAACAAGGGCTTCGTCATGAGCCTCGCGACCCTAACCGGAATGGAGATAACGGAAGGCGACAAGCCTGCAAAGGCAGTCGCGCAGGTCATTCCCGGGGTCGAGATATTCCTCCCCGTCGAAGGTCTCATCGACGTTTCCAAAGAAACCGAGAGGATAAAGAAAGAAATCGGCAAGATTTCAAAAGACCTCCAACGCACCCAAAAGAAGCTGTCCAGCCCCGATTTTCTCAGCCGCGCGCCGGAAGAGATAATCCAGAAAGAGCGCGATATATTCGAAGAGCTTTCATTTCAGATAAAGAAGATGGAAGACGTACTCGGTAAGCTGAGCGAAATTGGATAATACGTTTCCTTACGCCAGCCTTATATTCTGAACCGCTATTGTAGTGGTGACCAACTATCCCCCAAAAAGCCCAAGCTGCTTGTGCTTGACCTTCTTGAGGTCTGTCAGCTCCACGGGATATCTCCCGGAGAAACAGGCGCTGCAGAAGCTCTCTTTACCTTCGATCTTTTTCGTCTCGTCCACCCCTTTCATAACACCTTCGAGGCTGAGGTAGCCGAGTGAGTCCGAGGTTATGTACTTTCTTATTTCGTCTATTTCGAGCGAGTTGGCGATGAGCTCTTCTTTGAGGGGGGTGTCGATTCCGTAGTAGCACGAGAACTTCGTCGGGGGCGAGCTTATCCTCATGTGCACCTCCGTCGCCCCGGCGGCGCGAATCATCTTCACTATCTTTCGCGACGTCGTGCCCCTTACTATAGAGTCGTCTATTATGACGACGCGCTTCCCGTTCAGCACTTCCCTTATGGCGTTCAGCTTGAGCCTTACGCCGAAGTTACGGATAGACTGCTGGGGCTCGATGAACGTCCTCCCGACGTAGTGGCTCCGGAGGAGACCGAGCTCAAGCGGGAGGCCGAGCTGCTCCGAAAACCCTATCGCGGCGGGCACGCCCGAATCGGGCACGGCGACGACGATGTCGGCCTCGGCCGGGTGCTCCCTTGCTAGCTGCTTTCCGAGCTCTTTCCTTACCTGATAAACGTTCCTCCCCGTAAGGAAGCTGTCGGGCCGCGCAAAGTATATGTATTCGAAGACGCAGTGTGCGTGCGGCATCTCGCCGAAGGGCTTGAAGGATTCCATCCCGTCCTGCGTTACGACTATGATCTCGCCGGGCTCTACCTCTCTTATGTAATCGGCCTCTATGAGGTCGAAGGCGCATGTCTCCGAAGCGAACACGGGGGAGTCGCCGAGCTTCCCCATTACCAGCGGCCTGAACCCGTACGGGTCCCTCGCCGCTATCATTGCCTCGGGGGTGAGGAACATGAGCGAGTAGGCGCCCTTACATCTTATGAGGGATTCGATGATCCTCTGGACGAGTTTTTCTTCTTTAGATTTCGCAATGAGATGGACTATGACCTCGGTGTCGGTCGTAGACTGGAATATCGCCCCTTCGCCTTCGAGCTCTTCCCTGAGCGTCCTGGCGTTGGTGAGGTTGCCGTTATGCGCTATGGCCAGGGCACCGCGGAAATAGTTGATCACGATGGGCTGCATATTCTTGTCCTGGCTCGACCCGGTGGTCGAATAGCGCACATGGCCTATGGCGTTCGTGCCCGGCAGGCGCGACAATATATCCTCGGTGAAAATATCGGAAACGAGGCCCATCTGGCGGTGGTTGTGAAGGTTCACGCCGTCCGACGTAACTATACCGGCGCTTTCTTGGCCCCTGTGCTGTAGGGCGTGAAGGCCGAGGTATGTCAGGTTTGACGCTTCGGCATTACCGAAAATACCGAACACACCGCATTCTTCTTTGAGCTTAGCCATAGCTTTTAAGGTTGTTCTCGAAACCCGTGTTCCAAGCCCTCAGAGCCTCGGAGACGGGAACGTCCAGCAATTCCCGGACATATATTCGGGAACCCTCCACTCTGCCTATGATCTCCAAAGGCACTCCGAATTCCTGGGAAATTTCTTCCAGCCTTTTGATGTTCTTCTCGTCGAGTGAAATGATTGCTCTTGCCTGGGTTTCTGAAAATAAGAGGGCATCCGGTCTGATTTCAGCAGGAATGTCTACCCTGACGCCTAAAGGGCCGTTCGGATTGAAACAGCACTCCGCCAGTGCTACTGCGAAACCCCCCTCGGAAAGATCGTGTGCAGAGTTAAGTATACCTTCTCCAGAGGCTTTTAGTAAGGCGGATATCAGGTTTTTCTCGCGTTCGAGGTCTACGGATGGCGGTAGACCGGCTGTTTTTCCGTGTATTTGCGAGAGGTATTCCGTACCGCCGAGCTCCTCTTTAGTCTCGCCGAGTATAGCCACGACGTCGCCTTCGTTTTCGAACCACTGCGTCAGATGCCGCCCGGCGTCGTCTATGAGCCCGACCATGCCTACCGTAGGCGTCGGGAATATCGCCCTGTCCTCGGTCTGGTTATAGAAGCTCACGTTGCCGCTGACTATCGGTGTATCGAGGGCAATGGCAGCCTCGGCCATGCCTTCGAGCGCCCGCTTGAACTGCCACATGACCTCGGGCGTTTCTGGGCTGCCGAAATTGAGGCAGTCCGTGATAGCGAGGGGCAGGGCGCCCGAGCATGCGAGGTTCCTCGCGCTCTCGGCGACTGCTATCGCGGCCCCTGCGTGTGGGTCGAGGTAGCAGTATCTCGAATTACAGTTGACCGTCATGGCGACGGCTTTGGGCGTGCCTTTTATCCTTACTACGGCTGCGTCGGAGCCGGGGAGGGTTATGGAGTTAGTCCTCACCATGTAGTCGTACTGCTCGTAGATCCAGTGTTTGTTCGCGAGCGTCGGCGAAGAGAGTAGCGTCAATAAAACCCTTCCGAGGTCGCCCGGCACGGGCAGATCCGAAAGGTCGAGCCGCCCGAGCTCTGCGAGGTTTGAGGGCTCTTTCACCGGCCTGTCGTACGCCGGGGCCTCTTCGGATACGAGGCTCAGCGGTATGTCGGCGACGGTTTCTCCGTTCTCGGCGATGACTATGCTGTGGCTGTCGGTCACCTCGCCGATGACGCTGAAGTCGAGACCCCACTTTTTGAATATATTCTCCGCAACTTCTTCCTTACCCTTTTCGAGTACTATCAGCATCCGCTCCTGCGATTCGGAGAGCATGACCTCGTACGGCGTCATGCCTTCTTCCCTTCTGGGGACCTTCTCGATGTCTATCCTTATGCCGGTCCCGGCCCGCTCGGCCATTTCGGTCGAGGACGATGTGAGCCCGGCGGCCCCCATATCCTGTATGCCGACCACGACGCCAGTCTTGAAGAGCTCGAGGCACGCTTCCAGGAGGAGCTTTTCCGTAAACGGGTCGCCGACCTGAACTGCCGGCCGTTTCTCTTCGGCCTCTTTCGTGAAGGTTTCGGACGCCATCACCGCGCCGTGTATGCCGTCGCGCCCGGTCTTGGAGCCGACATAAATGACGGGGTTCCCGACGCCCTCGGCGTAGCCTCTGAATATTTCATCGGCCCTGGTGACGCCGAGCGCGAATACGTTTACAAGCGGATTGCCGTCATAGCAGGGGTCGAAGTAAACCTCGCCGCCGACAGTCGGGATGCCGATGCAGTTCCCGTACCCGGCTATGCCGGAAACGACTCCGCCCGCGACGTATTTCGTTTTGGGAAGGGAAGGGTTGCCGAATCTGAGAGAGTCGAGTATCGCAATGGGCCTTGCGCCCATCGTGAATATATCCCTCAGTATGCCGCCCACGCCCGTCGCCGCGCCCTGGTATGGCTCGATGAATGAGGGGTGGTTGTGGCTTTCCATCTTGAAGACGACGCAGAGGCCGTCGCCTATGTCAACGACGCCGGCGTTTTCGCCAGGGCCCTGTATGACCCTATCGCCCGTCGTGGGGAGCTTCCGAAGATAAATCCTCGAGCTCTTGTACGAGCAGTGCTCGGACCACATCGCGCCGAGTATGCCTATCTCCGTAAGGTTGGGCTCCCTGCCCAAAGCGCCCGTGATTTTATTATATTCCTCTTCCGTGAGCCCGTGTTCAAGGGCGGTTTGCAGGCTGGACATGTTCAGATTGTTCCCTCAGCGATTAATATACCAGTATATCGGCGTTTAGGCATTCGTTTCGGGCGATATTATCTTCGAACGGAAGGAAATATCAAGCCCTCGAATCTTCGTTAAACGCCGGTCGCGCTCCGGTAGCTGCGTAGTGTCGTCGAGGGCTTTGCCGCGCTTGTGCCGAAAGGCTTGTTGTAATTGGCTCCGATAGAGCATAATATCATGAATAATTCATGGACCACGTAATAGTTTTCGTCTCCCTCGTCATGGCTGTTGCCCCTGTGCTGGCGGGACTCCTCTTTGTCTGGTGGATAGACCGTTACGACAGGGAGCCGCTTAAATACGTCTTCGGCGCCTTTTTCTGGGGCGGGTTCGGGGCTGTCATCCTCTCTATCCTCGGCACGGAGGCGAGCATAAGGCTCCTCGGCGGGGCGATTTACAGCCCGCATTTCGACACTACTGCTGTCCTCGTCGCCCCGGCGATAGAAGAGCTGATGAAGGGACTCATCGTGCTCTTTTTCCTGAGGCTCCGGCACTTCGACAACATGACAGACGGCCTCCTCTACGGCGCGGCCTCGGGGCTTGGGTTCGGCATGACGGAAAACTTCCTCTACTTCGCCCAATACGCGAGCTACGCCCCCGGGTACGAGTGGCTGAATCTCCTTTTCCTCCGCAGCATGATGACGGCCAACATGCACTGCGCCGCGAGCGCCACATTCGGTGCGGGCATCAGCAAGCTCAAGGACGGGGGCCGCGACGCCCTCGTGTCGGTCGGCCTCTATTATTTCCTCGCCGTGTTCCTCCACTCGACGTGGAACTTCCTCGTCACTTCCCGGAGCGAGGCGCACTGGACGCTGGCGGTCCTCATATTGTTCTCCTACATCGTATTCATATTCATAATGTATGTGAAGTCGATCCTGACCGAGCGGCGGCAGCGTGAGATACAGCTCGCCGAGGAATTCGACCTCGGCGTCCTTCCGCAGAAATACAGGAAGATACTGATGTCGTACGGCGCCATGAAGAAGAACGGCTGGTTCCCGAAATACCTTAACAAGGACAAGTACCTTACGCTCGTAAGCCGCCTTGCCATGAGAAAATCGTCCTACGAAAAGGCCGGCTCCAGGCGGCGGGTCGTCCTCATGAGGGAGATCATGGAGATAAGGGCCGAGCTCGCGAAATTCTCGGAGCTCCTCGGGACGGTCACGGGAGAGCCCGAGCCCCCGGGGCAGGCCGGCTGATGTTCGGGGCCCCGTGTGCGGCGTCCTTTCGAGCGCCGTCGACAAGCCTCTAATTCCCACTTATTGACTGTAATTGAGGGGCCTTCCGGCTATTGTATAACCTCACTACCCCCTGTATCCTTACTCGGATAGCGTATAAAATTAATACGTAATCCGGCGACAATATGAACATCAAGGATTTAAGCCCTGCCGAGCTCGGAGAATTCGTGTCAGGTAAGGGGATTCAACCCTACCGTGCCCGCCAGATAGGTAAATGGATTTATGTGAGGGGGGCGTCGTCTTTCGACGAGATGACCGACCTGTCCAAGGACCTGAGAGAAACCCTCAAGTCCGCCTTTACCATCGGCGATTCGATAGAGCTTGCGGGCGAGCAGGTTTCGAAGGACGGGACGAGGAAGTATCTCTTCAAGCTTTCGGACGGTAACCAGATCGAAAGCGTCCTCATACCCGACAAGAAGAGGAACACCCTCTGCGTATCCTCGCAGGCGGGGTGCGCCCTCGGCTGCACATTCTGTCTCACCGGAACCGTTGGGAAAATCCGCAACCTTACGCCGTCCGAGATAATAGACCAGTATCTGATAGTTAACAGGCTCACGTACGACTCTGTAACCAACATAGTTTTCATGGGAATGGGCGAGCCGCTCGACAATCTGGACAATCTCGTCCGGGCTCTCGAGAACCTGATGGACCGTAACGGCCTCGCGCTTTCGCCGAGGCGTATAACCGTCTCCACCTCTGGAATAGTGCCGAAGATTAAAGAGCTCGGCGAGCGTGTATCCGTCAACCTTGCTGTGTCGCTCAACGCGCCAACAGACGAGATACGGAACGAAATCATGCCCATAAACAAGCGCTATCCGATAAAGGAGCTCCTAAAGGCGAGCGTCAACTTCCCGGTGCCGCCCCGTAAAGCTCTCATGTTCGAATACGTGCTGCTGAGCGGCGTAAACGATTCCGACAAGGACGCGTACGATCTCGGCAATCTCCTCGCCGGAATAAACTGCAAGTTAAACCTCATTCCCTTTAACGAGGCGCGGCCGCTTCCCTACAAGTCGCCGTCCATGGAGCGCGTGCTGCGATTCCAGGAGATAGTTATCTCGTTCGGGATTAATGTCAGGATACGAAAGAACCGTGGAAGGGATATACTCGGGGCGTGCGGCCAGCTCGCTGCGGCGTATCCGGCCAGGAAAACCAGCGGCGGGAAGGCGGCGGAGGCCGCTATATAATACGAATACGGAAATGACGAAGAATAAAATGACAGGCTCTGAAATAAGAAATCTATTCCTCAAATATTTTGAGGAGAAGGGGCACACTATCGTAAAGAGCTCCTCCCTCATCCCGAAAAACGACCCGACGCTTCTTTTCACGAATGCCGGCATGGTCCAGTTCAAAGACGTCTTCCTCGGGCTCGATACGCGTGACTACAAAAGGGCGACGTCGTCCCAGAAATGCGTCCGCGCCGGGGGAAAGCATAACGACCTCGAAAACGTCGGCTATACGTCGAGGCACCACACCTTCTTCGAGATGCTCGGCAATTTCTCTTTCGGGGATTACTTCAAAAAAGAAGCTATACAGTTCGGATGGGAGCTCATAACGGATGTCTACAAGCTCCCCAAGGAAAAGCTCTGGGTGACGGTATTCGAAGACGACGACGAGGCCGAAAAGCTCTGGCAGGAGGCCGAAGGCCTTTTCCCGGGCAGGGTCGTCAGGCTTGGCGAGAAGGATAACTTCTGGGCCATGGGCGACACGGGTCCTTGCGGGCCGTGCTCTGAGATACTCATAGACCAGGGCGAGGAGTTCGGATGCGGGAAGCCGGAATGCGCCGTCGGGTGCGACTGCGACCGCTACCTCGAGCTCTGGAACCTCGTCTTCATGCAGTTCGAAAGGGACAGCTCCGGGGCGCTCAACCCGCTCCCGAACCCGAGCATAGACACCGGCATGGGGCTCGAAAGGATCACCGCCGTGCTCCAGGGGGTAAAGAGCAATTACGAGACGGACCTCCTCCGCGGGATCATATCGAAGGTCGAGGAAATATCCGGCAAGACCTACGGCGAGGATGGCCCGGCCGACGTATCGATGAGGGTCATCGCCGATCACGGGCGCGCCGTAACGTTCCTCATCTCGGACGGGGTGTTCCCGTCCAACGAGGGCAGGGGGTACGTGCTAAGGCGAATCCTAAGGCGCGCCGTCCGCCATGCGAAGATGCTCGGGATCGAAGAGCCGTGTCTTTACAGGATAGCGGCGAGGGTCAAGGACATAATGTCGGACGCCTACCCCGAGCTCGAAGAGCGCATCGGCTTCGTCGAGGAAGTGGTCAAGAACGAAGAAGAGAGATTTTTCGAAACGATAGACAGGGGCCTTGAGCTCCTTAACACCGAGATCGAAAAAATGGGGGACAGGAAAACTATCCCCGGGGATGTCGTGTTCAAGCTCTACGACACCTTCGGATTCCCTGTCGATCTCACGCAGGACATCGCCCGCGAGCGCGGGCTCGTGATCGACTTCGCCGGCTTCGAGGCCGAGATGGAAAAGCAGCGCGAGAAGTCGCGCAAAGCCTGGAAGGGCGGCGGCGAAGGCTCGCTCCAGCCCCTTTACAGGGACTTCGTCTCGGGCGGGATGCTGGTTAACTTCACCGGCTACGACAGGACCAAGGACACGGGGTGCATAACCGCAATCATAAAAGACGGCGCGCTAGTGGACAGCGCCGGCGAAGGCGAGAGCGTCGATATAATAACGGACAAGACGCCCTTTTACGGCGAGTCCGGGGGCCAGGTCGGCGACAGGGGTACGATCGAGGCCGAGGGCGGAATCGCCGACGTCACGGATACCAGAAAGCCGCTTCCGACGCTGATCGTGCACCAGGCGACGGTCAAGAAGGGCACGCTGTGGGTAGGCGACACCGTCGATCTCCGTGTGAACGAAAAATTGAGATACGGCGCGGAAACGCACCATACCACTACGCACATCCTCCACGCCGTCCTCCGGGAAGTGCTCGGGACGCACGTCGGGCAGGCGGGCTCGCTCGTCGCTCCGGGGAGGCTCAGGTTCGACTTCACTCATCATTCCTCCATCGACGACAAGGATATAAGGAAGATGGAGGAGATGATAAACGAGAGGATAAGGTGGGACGACACCGTGGTCACCGAGCCCGATGTCCCTTACGACGAGGCGATTAAAAGGGGGGCCATGGCCTTTTTCGAGGAGAAGTACGGGGACAAGGTGCGGGTCGTGACCATAGGCGATTACAGCCGTGAGCTATGCGGCGGAACGCACCTCGAAAGCGCGGGCGAGGCCGGATTGTTAAAGATAGTTTCCGAGACCGCATCCTCCGCGGGCGTAAGGCGTATAGAGGCGCTTGCCGGCGAGTCCGCGTGGAATTACCTCCGCGGCAAAGAAGATAAACTCTCAGAAGCCGCCAGGGTCTTGCGGGTTCCCGAGTCGGATCTCATCCCGAGGCTGACAAAGCTCATCGAGGAGAACGAGGGCTTTAGAAAGGAGCTCGAAGGCTTTAAGAGCAAGGTTCTAACCGAAAAAACGGGCGACCTCCTCCAGAGCGTAAAAGAGCTCAACGGCGTGAGCGTGCTCTCCGTAGAGATACCGGACGCCGACCCCGGCCAGCTCAGGCAGGTGTGGGACGGCGTAAGAGGCAAGCTCAAATCGGGCGTGGCCGTTCTCGGAAGCAGGGACAGCGGCAAGGCCTACATACTCGTCGGCGTGACCGACGACCTCAAGAAGAAATACCATTCAGGAAATATCGCAAAGGAGCTCGCGCCTCTCATAGGTGGGAAGGGCGGCGGCCGTCCGGACATGGCGCAGGCGGGCGGGAGCATCCCCGAGAATCTGCCAAAAGCTCTGGATAAGGTTTTCGAGCTGGTTGAAGCCGGCTAAGAGGGCCTCTACTTACTAATACCCTCGTCTTCGAGGGCGCTTCTGATTTTTTTGAGGGCGGCGCTTTCTATTTGCCTTACGCGCTCGCGCGATATGTTGAACTTCGTGCCGAGCTCTTCCAGCGTAAGCGGGTTATCCGAAAGAACACGCTTTTCGATGATGTAACGCTCGCGGTCCTTAAGCGTCTTCAAAGCGACGTCCATCCCGCTCCTGACCTTTTTTTCTTCCTCGGCCTTGGTAAGGATATCTTCCTGGTTCTCGTCGTCGTCGGCAAGAAAGTCGAGGTGCGAAACGTCGTGCTCGCTCTTGATCTCGGCGTCGAGCGAAAGGTCTTTCCCTGTCATGCGCTGGTCCATCTCCATGACGGCTTCGTCCGAGACTTCGAGCTTGTCGGCAAGCTCGTGGTAGTCTTCGGCGCTCAGATTATCGCCGCCCATTTCGAGCTCGTTCTTGGCCGAACGAAGCTTGTAGAAGAGCTTTCTCTGCGCCTGGGTCGTGCCGACCTTAACGAGGCTCCAGCTCTTTATGATGTAGTTCTGTATGTATGCCCTTATCCACCAAACGGCGTAGGAAATCAGCCGGTAGCCCTTGGTCGGGTCGAATCCCTTTACGGCGTGCATGAGCCCGACGTTTCCTTCCTGAATCAGATCCATGGTGTTGAGCCCGTAGTTCTTGTATTCGTTCGCGACACGGACTACGAACTTGAGGTTGGCCGTGACGAGCTTTCTCGCGGCCTCGACGTCGCCCTCGTTCTTGTACTTCATGGCGAGCTTGTACTCTTCTTCGCGGCTCAGAACAGGATAGTTGCTTATTTCTGCGAGATATCTCTGTAGAGACGTAGTATTCGCGGGAAGCAGCGCACTTTGCGGGGGAGGGTCGACGTGGATTTTATCTTCTTCTTCGGGCATGGGTAGGGTACAGTACAGTGAATTGGAGTTTGATAATTAGTATACGTTTCGCCGGGCGTCTAATCAACCGGCAAAATATAGCGCTGAGGGGATATTAGATAAATTTTAACACCGAATTGACTATGCTCTCTTGACGGATAGGGTTCCACTGTATAAGTTTATTCGCTTTAGTTTTAAGCCCTTACAAATCGGTTCCGGCGTAGCTCAGCTGGCAGAGCGGGTGACTGTTAATCACTAGGTCGGGGGTTCGAATCCCTCCGCCGGAGCCAAGTCTCATCATTCTTGCACCCTATCTCTCATTATTTTGCTTACAATTCGAATTAAAATGCATTTATGTAATAGGTTTGGGTAATAACGCGCTATCCGGGCGGGATTGTGTATTGGGAAAATGATTGCCTGTCGGGGCTCCTGTATGGTATTATATGTTTGTTGTAAACATCTGTAATATATATTTATTCTCTGCCGTAATCAGGGATAAGCGAAGTTCTTGGGTAGGGCCGGCACGGTGTATTAGCCGAGCCTGCTCTATGGTGTGATGCCGAACTCATCCGGCGAGCGAAGAAGTGTTGAAAATTCATTGACGAGGTTTCTAAATTCGAATCCGGGGATGATGGGAAAACGATAACCGAACAGCCTGTAAGGTGTGGGGATTTATCGGCCGGCCCGGCTTCACCCGCTTCTAGAATGATGACTGACAAGACAAACGAGGACGACCAGGGCGACAATCGATGGTATGTGTGGTCGCCCGCCTTTGATCCGCATGGAAGCGCAGTTCCGCTTCCCGCTTCTCCTATAATTTCATCGCGCTATTTCCGGAAGGACTGGCCATGGTATATGTAGAAATTCTGGCCGTCATTCTGTTGACGCTTATAAACGGCCTCCTCGCGATGTCCGAGCTCGCCATAGTCTCGTCGCGGAAGAGCCTCTTGAAGCAATTGGCGAGCGACGGCAGCAGGGGTGCGGCCGCGGCGGTGCGTCTGGCCGAAGACCCCAGCCGCTTTCTCTCGACTGTGCAGATAGGCATCACCCTCGTCGGCATAATCGCCGGCGCATTCAGCGGCGCGACCCTCGGGCAGAGGCTGGGTTCCTGGCTCGACACGTTCCCTCTGTTTTCGCATCACGGTTTCGCCATCGGGATAAGCGTTACAGTCATCGCTATAACATACCTCTCGCTGGTCCTTGGCGAGCTCGTGCCAAAACGTATCGCGCTCTCTCGCCCCGAGCGTATAGCGTCTCTCGTCGCGGGGCCGATGAAGCTGCTTTCGGTAGTCGCGGCGCCGGCGGTATGGCTCCTTCACGTTTCGACCGAAAGCGTCCTCGGCGTCCTGGGATTATCGGGGAAACGGGAATCGACCGTAACCGAGGACGAAGTCAAATCGCTCATTGCCGAGGGCACGCAGGCGGGCGTCTTCGTTCCGCAGGTGCAGGAGATGATAGAGGGTGTCCTAAGGCTCGCCGACAGGCCCGTCAGGGTCATAATGACGCCGCGCTCCCTCGTCGTCTGGATTGAAGTCAATGCGGACGAGGACTCGATCCTGAACGTAATAGAATCGAACCATTTTTCGCGCCTCCTCGTGTGCGACGGGAGCGTGGACCACCCGCTCGGCACCGTCCATACTAAGGACCTTCTTCCCGAGGCCTTTCGCGGGAGCAAGGGAAACCTTATGGATTTGATGACTCCCATACTTTTCGTTCCGGAAAGCACCCCCGTCCTCAGGCTCCTCAACATGTTCAAGAAGGAGAAGGTCCACATTGCCGTCGTCGTGAACGAATACGGGGCGACGGAAGGGCTCGTCACGATCACGGACGTGCTGGAATCGATAGCCGGGGATTTCCCCGAGCTCGACGAGGATTTCGAGCCGGGAATAGTGCAGAGGGAAGACGGCTCGTGGCTCGTCGACGGCATGCTTCCGATGGACATAATCGAGAAAATGACGGGCATCGAATCCGAGGAAGAGGTCAATACCGTGGCGGGGTTCGTCCTCCAGAACCTGGGACGCATTCCGCAGCCGGGCGAGGGCTTCGATTACGACAACGTGCACTTCGAGGTCGTCGATATGGACGGACGCAGGATAGACAAGGTCCTGATCCATATCAAAACGCCTGCCGCCGATGGCGGGGATTCCGGGCCGGTGGATTAAATCCTGAGCTATGGACCCGTGCTGTGCGTGGAAGCTGCTCCTGAGTGCGTCTTCAGCGTATCGCCGACTTTCCTGCACAACCTGACCAGCATTGGCTCGTGTGCCGCCTGAAGAAGCTCTTCGAAGCTGCGGAGGAACGGCTTCTTCTTCCATTCGAAGTATTTCAAATATCGTGTTTCATCCCGTGATAAATCCATCAGGGAGCGCGACAACGATTCCGGCCCGTCGAAATCAGAGACGTCTATAAAACACTTCTCTCCGGGGGCGAATTCCTCAATGTTGGGAGCGCCCAGGTAAACCGGAACGGAGCCCTCGATAAGGGGATCGTAGAATTTCTCCGTTACGTAATCTGTCTCCGAGGCATTTTCGAACGCAATTGAGAATTTGTGCCGCGCCATCGTTTCGAGCTTGAATTGCCGTCCCGCGCCCTTCGGCTGGGGGGCATTCCTGAAAAGCTTACCGTACGAATGCACCTCGATGTGCTTCATCATTTCCCTAAGATATTCCGTCCGCCCGTTTGTGTCATACGTGCTCGATATGAACGCGTTCACGAGGCCGCCGGTTTTTTCGATGGGGGATTTTCTCAGCTCATCCCGGTGGGAGGGAAGGATATACGGGCACCATATATCCGAATCCCGGCTGTGCGTCATCGTGAGGTCGAACCGGCGCATGACGAGCTCCATCGACAATATCGGGTGATGTGCGGCGGATTCCATCGACCAGGCCACCCATATCTGCCCCCTCCGCTTAATCGGGCCTCTTCCCACGACGAAATCGAAGCCGAGCGATGGTACATGGAATACGACCGCAGAGGCCCTGTCGTAAAGGCTTCGGTCTTCTGTGATCACGAACGGCTCGGGTATCTCCTGCCTCGGATAATCGAGCGGCTGGCCCCACATGGAATTGTAGAAAAGTATGATTATCTTGTCTTCCATCATTCCCTGACGGAATTCGAAATAACGCCACTCATGATCCGGCGGCGTCAGCCGAGCATCGTTTCCCTGTACCACGTTACCGTGGCGGCCAAACCCTCTTCGAAGGTCGTCGTGGCCCTGAATCCGAATTCAGCCTTTGCCCTCGAAACATCGAGCCTTCTTTCGGGCTGGCCGTCGGGGCGCGACGTGTCCCATACGATCTCGCCTTCGTATCCCGTCATCTCTTTTATCATCCCGGCGAGGTCTCTGATTCTTATTTCCCTGCCCGAGCCCAGGTTCACGGGCTCGCCCTTGTCGTATTTCCCGGCTGCGTCTACAATCCCCCGCGCGGCGTCCCTTACGAATAGGAACTCCCTCGATGCATTCCCCGTCCCCCACGCCGTCACTTCGGGAAGTCCTTTCAGCTTTGCCTCGAAGAACTTCAGTATGAGGGCAGGGATTACGTGTGCGTCTTCGGCGTTGAAATGATCGCCTGGGCCGTAGAGGTTTACCGGCAGCAGGTAGACGGCGTTAAAGCCGTACTGCTTCCTGTACGACTGGGCCTGGACGAGTAGGGCCTTCTTCGCTATGCCGTAAGGGGCGTTGGTTTCCTCGGGATATCCGTTCCAGATGTCGTCTTCCCTGAAAGGCACGGGCGTCAGGCGGGGGTAGGAGCATACCGTCCCGACGCATACGAATTTTTCGATCCCTGCCTGCCTCGCCGCTTCCATGAGCTGAATGCCCATTACGGCGTTATCGTAGAACAGCTCGCCCGGATACTTGAGATTAAAGCCGATTCCGCCGACCCTTGCGGCGAGGTGGATCACGAGATCGGCATCCTTTACGGCCTCGACGCAGCTCTCCCATTTCCTAAGGTCGAGCTCCTCACTTCCCGGTGTGAAAATGCTCCGGTCGGATACACCTCTCGACAACAGCTCTTCGAAGACGTACCTCCCCAGAAAACCGCTTCCTCCGGTAAGCAGTATCCGTTTTTGGCTCAGGTCCATGGCCATCCAAGTGCATCCCGAACGCAAATCATTATAAACCCTGTATATAAGAGGTTAATCTCTTTTCCACCATCTTTCAGGAAATTTTTCTTTGAGGATGTCGTCTCCCTCTCCTATGGGCGTGAGTCCAGAAGCCCTCATATCGGCGTCCACCATTATCCTCACAAGCTCGCCGAACCTTACGCACGGCCTCCATCCGAGCGCGCTTTCCGCCTTCCGGGCGTCGGCTCTCAGGCTGTCGGCCTCGGTTGGCCTGTAGTAGCCGGGGTCGATTTTTACGTGCTCCTTCCAATCTAGCCCGGCATAGGAGAAGGCTTCTTCCACGAACTCTCTTACAGAATGCGCCTCGCCCGTGCCGATTACGAGGTCGAGAGGCTTCTCGCCCTGCAGCATACGCCACATCATCTCAACGTACTCGGGCGTGTATCCCCAGTCCCTCTCGGGCTCGAGGCTGCCCAGGTAGAGGTAATCCTGCCTTCCGGACAGTATGCTCGCTACGGCGTTGCTTATTTTCCTCGTGACGAACGTCTCGCCGCGCCTCGGAGACTCGTGGTTAAAGAGTATTCCGGCTACTGCGAAGATGCCGTAACCGTCCCTGTAATTCACCGTCGTAAAGTGCGCCATGAGCTTGGCGGCGGCGTAGGGGCTCCTGGGGTGAAAAGCGGTATCTTCGTTCTGGGGCGGCGGGGAGGAGCCGAACATCTCGCTGCTCGACGCCTGGTAGAATCGGCACTCGATGCCGCTCCCACGTATGGATTCGAGGAGCCTAACGCTGCCGAGTCCCGTTACGTTCGTGCTGTACTCGGGCATGTCGAAGCTCACCTTTACATGGCTCTGGGCCGCGAGGTTATAGATCTCGTCGGGCTTTATGTCGTAGACGAGGCTCGTCAGACGGCTCGAATCGCCGAGGTCCCCATAGTGAAGGTAGAGCTTCGCGTTCTCGTTGTGGGGGTCAACATAGATGTGGTCGATGCGTCCGGTGTTAAAGCTGCTCGATCTCCTGATGAGCCCGTGGACTTCGTATCCTTTCGACAGCAGGAATTCGGCAAGATACGAGCCGTCCTGTCCGGTAATTCCTGTTATCAGGGCTTTTTTCATCGGGGGCTCCGCGAGCTGCGCGAAAGCTCGATTAAATCAAAATATAATTTGGAGGCGATGTCAATGGGTGCAGCATCCTCGAATGTGTGCGCGGTTGATTTCAGGCCGCGGCTTTGCTCTCGGAGAGGGTGTTTTTAAGGAGCGCCAGGAACTCCGTGAATGTTCTGGTCCTCATTATGGGGGCGGTCAGGCTGTGCTCCCTGAAGAGGTGCGCTATCTCTGAGGAAATTTCGAGCTGGGTGCCGGGGTTGTCCTCACTTGTGAGTATAAGGAATATGACGTGTGACGGCTCGCCGTCCGGGGCGTCGAAATCCACGCCCCCCTCGGAGATTCCTATCGCGACCACCGGCTTCGATATGCCGGCGAGGCGCGCATGGGGCAGGGCGACGCCCTTGCCGATGCCCGTCGGGAGGGCCGATTCCCTTTCCCAAACGGCATCGTACACCATTTTCATGTCCAGTCCGGCCGCTCCCGCCGCGGCCTCCGAGAGCTCCGTTATAACGCCCTCCCGCGAAAAAGACTTCAGATCTCTTATGAACGTCTTCGATGACACGGCGTCGATGAGCCTTTTCTTCTTTCCGAGCTGGAGCAGGACCCGTATCATCGGCCCGCTTATCATGGAAGTGACTATGGCCATGATGACGAGCGCGACGAAGAGCCTGTCGTTGATGATGCCGGCCTGAAGCGCGAGAATGCCGAGCACTATCTCCATCGCTCCCCTGGCGTTCATGGCGAATCCCACGGCAAGCGAGTCCCTTGCCGGTAATCCCCCGAGACGCGCACCGAGCGTGCCGCCCGCGAGCTTGCACAGGCACGCAATGAGGATGATCGTCGTGACCAGCACGATGTCGAAATGCTTTATGAAATTAACGCTGAGACCTATGCTCCCGAAGAAGAGCGGCGCGAAAATGGACGACACGAACTTGTCGAGCACCGACCTCGTGTGTTCTCTCAGGTGTGGCGATGCGCCTACGGCGACACCGACCAGGAACGCGCCGAAGATCGCGTGAACCCCTATCCATTCGGTAAACGCCGCCGCCAGGAGCGCAAGCACAAGGGCGAAGCTGAGCACCCCTCCGGGCCTTTTGCTGTAGGCCTGGAGAAAGGGCAGGGACCTGTGTATGAGAATTCTGCCAACCGTCAACATGAACCCGGCGAATGTGAGCGTCAGCAGTATCGTCAGAAGTATGTTGTTCGAATGTTCCGAGGCGATGCCCATGAGACCGATGATTATCGCGAATATGATCCATCCCGTGAGGTCGTCGAATACCGCCGCGCTTACGATTATCATCCCGAAGTCGGTCCTGTAGAGGTCGAGGTCCATAAGCGTCTTCGCTATCACGGGGAGGGCGGATATCGCGAGCGCGGTCGCAAGGAAAAGGGCGAAAATGAGCGGGCTCGCCCCTTCGTGGCGGCCGAGCATCTCCGGTGCTATCCAGGCAGCGATAAAGCCTATTACAAACGGGAGCACGATTCCGGATATGCTGACCCACGGGGCTATCTTCCCCTGTCTTCCGATGATCGACAGGTCAACCTCGAGACCGGCCACCAGAAGGAACAGGACGACGGAGAGTAGCGCTATGGCGCTTAAGGCTATGGCGTTCGGCCCTATGGCCGGGAAGATGAATGCGAAGATGTCCGGGGCGATCGTGCCGAGCACTGTCGGTCCGAGAAGGACGCCCGCAAGTAGCTCTCCGAGTACCGAGGGCTGGTGAAGCCTCTGCGCGAGCTCGCCCAAAAGGCGTGCGGAGCCGAGCAATATTCCGAGCGCGAGGAACATGGCTGTGATATTGTCGGCTGAAAGATTTCCCATGCGCTTACCGGTTAATCGATTTTGGCTTCAGGGAAACAAACTGCCGTGACCGTGTGCCGGGCTCCGGAGAGGGTGTGGGGCCGTCCGTGCGCTTACGGTAACTGTCTTGCGCGCTTTGGCCGCGGCATCGGTGAGTCACCGGGGAATTGTATACGCGCATATACGGATTTCAAGGGCGTCGGCGAAACAAAATAGAAGCAAGGTTTGCGGTATGCCGACCTCCGGGGTGGAGGATTTATTTTTTGCCGCGGGAAAGTTTATCGATTTCGGCGAAGGCCCTCAGGACTTCGGCAACGGTCCACGCCTGCGCTATGCAGCCCCGTGGTGTCATCGGGGGGTCGGCGTCGAAAATCTCGCTCATGGTTCCGATGCCCGCCGCCCTCAAGTGGTCGAGCATCGGCCTCAGGAATCCCCGAGCCTTTTCGGCGTCCCCGTATGCCTTCATATGCGCGAGCGCGAATGGGCCGATGAGCCAGCCCCAAACAGTCCCCTGGTGATATGCTCCGTCGCGGCTCGCCTGGTCCCCGCCGTAAACGCCCTTGTAGCCGGGGCCTTCGGGCGATAGGCTCCGGAGGCCGTGGGATGTAAGGAGCTTCCCCGCGCAGGCATCGACGACCTTCTTTTGCCGGTCCGGGTCCAGCGGGCTCGCAGGAAGGGATACGGCGAATATCTGGTTGGGCCTGAGCGCCGGGTCGTTCCCGTTGGGGCTGTCCAAGACGTCAAAGCAGTACCCTCTGTCAGCGTTCCAGAAACGCTCGAACCCCGACAGGGCGAGCTCCGCGGCTGCGTCGAACTCGGCCGAGGGCTTCCCGATAATACGGGCGAAGGCGGACATCGAGTGGAGGGCGTTGTACCAGAGGGCGTTTACCTCCACCGGCTTTCCAATGCGGGGGGTTACGACCCAGTCCCCGACCTTCGCGTCCATCCACGTGAGCTGAACGCCTTCCTCCCCCGCGTGGAGGAGGCCGTCCTCAGGGTCGGCCTTTATGCCGTAACGCGTGCCCTTCGTGTAGGAATCGATTATCCCTTCGAGGGCGGGGAATATTGCGGATAGGAATTTCTTGTCGCCCGTGTCGTCGAAGTATGAACGCACGGCCTCGAAGTACCATAGCGCCGCGTCAACTGTGTTGTATTCCGGCTCCTGTCCGGCTTCGGGGAAGCGGTTGGGCAGCATCCCCTCGCTTATGAATCCGGCGAAGGTCTCGATAATGTCCCTCGCCACCTCCGACCGGCCGGTCGTGAGGGTGAGACCCGGCAGGCTCACCATCGTGTCCCTGCCCCAGTCTCCGAACCAGTGGTATCCGGCTATGACGGTGCTTCCGGGCTTTTCTCCCTGCGTCGGCCTTGCCACAATGAACTGATCCGCCGCGAGCGCCAGGTGCTCTATTTGCGTGGAGTCAGAGCCGTTACGAATAGCGGTCTTGTTCCTGAATTTCCGAAGGATGCTTTCCTCGTACGCTTTTCTTTCGGCAAGGCTTCTGTCCCCGTCGATTTTATCCGGCACGGTGGTCGAGGCGACGACCGTGAGCGATTCGCCTTCATTCAAAGTGCGGCTCATCTCGGCGGCGAAAAGGTGATCTTCGGACGAGCCGAGCCCCCTGTACTCCTCGAGCGAGAGGCCGAACCCGTAATTCCATTGGCTTCGTATCTCGACGTCGGCCTTGTCGGCGAGGACGTAATAGGGAACCGCCCCCTCGTACGCCTTGACTGCCACTCCGTTCTCGATGGGGCCGACGTCCATCTTCCAGCCCCCTGCGCTCGTCGAGCCATGGTAGTCCCTGTAATTGACGAATATCTTCAAGTTAAGGTCGAGCGGGCCGGACGCTCTCAAAAGCTTGTAACGTATGAAAGTGGTGTCGGCTCCCTGCTCCATCCAGACGCGCTTTTCTAAAATGGCGTCCGCGGCGGCGTAATTCCATACCTGTATACCGCCGTCGAGATAAAAGCTCTCGATGTTGACGTAGCCCTTCGGGTCTACCGTGCCGTCAGCCCACCTGTTGGAGGAGAGCGCTACGGATTCGTCTCCGTATTTAGCTGTTTCGTCGAGCTTTGCTACGAGGAGGTATCTCCCCACAGGGGGGTTAATGGCTGCTACCAGAAGGCCGTGATATCTTCTCGTGAGCATGCCGGCGACGGTCCCCGAGGCATAGCTCCCCCTGCCGTTGGTGACGAGCCATTCGCGCGTTTCGGCTGGTTCCTCAATGCAGCATATCCCTCTTCCAAATCTAAACGGCAAGCGGACTCTCCGGGCTTCTGGTTGCGATACGTGCGCCCGGCTTAACCGCCAGGCGCACGTTTAATATCACACTTTACCTTAAAATCGGAGTTGAGATAATAGGGCTGTTACGGATGGGCGCCGGCGTTAGCGGACGTTTCCTCTTCGAAGAGAATCATGTACTGGCCGTAGCCTTCTTTTTCCAGATCTTCCTTTGGAATGAACCTTAGGGACGCCGAGTTTATGCAATACCTGAGTCCCGTCGGGTTCGGGCCGTCGTTAAAGACGTGGCCGAGGTGCGAATCGCCGTTTTTGCTCCTGACCTCCGTCCGCGTCATGAAGAGGCTGTTGTCCTCGACCTCCACCACGTTCGCCCCTTCGAGGGGCTGCCAGAAGCTCGGCCACCCGGTTCCGGAGTCGAACTTTTCGCGCGAGCTGAAAAGCGGCTCGCCGGACACAACGTCAACGTATATGCCCTCTTTCTTATTGTCCCAGTACTCGTTCGAGAAGGGCCTTTCGGTCCCTTCCTTCTGAGTCACTTTATATTGAAGAGGGGTAAGCGTCTTCTTTAGCTCTGCGTCCGAGGGCTTCTTGTATTCGCCTGCGGCTGGATTCTTCACGCTGACTTCTGCATCGGCCGCTTTGGGCTGTCCGCTTCCGTTGGGCGCGGAATAAGACGGCACTGAAATTCCGGCAGCGAGAAGTATGGCCATAAGGAAAATTCTGATAGAGGAGTTCTTCTGCATTTTCGTTTCTCCGATCCCGGCCGCTTCGCAATGCGGCATTTTCGGGATACACATATAGTATGCCGCATGATTCCGGGAGTTGTAGTTGCAAATTAGTGGATGTGGCGGCCGGAAAGGGCAGGGCGGCTGTCGGCCGAGTACTCTCAGACCTTCTTTTCGAGGAGTATCTTCGAGGGCTTGGGAACCTTCTTCAGCTTTATGCCGTACTTATCTACGATATGCGTACGTATGTAGTCGATCGCCTCGTCCACCGAATCCGTGACTACCAGATACCCGAGGTCGTCCTCGTCAATGGTTCTTTCTATGATCATGAGGTCGAGAAAATCCATGAGAGGCTTGAAGTAATCCTTCCCGAGGAGGATTATGGGGAAGTTGTAAATCTTCTTCGTCTGAATGAGTGTAAGCGTTTCGAATAGCTCGTCCATAGTCCCAGCGCCGCCCGGCAAAACCACGAAGGCGTAGGAGTATTTCAGGAGCATCAGCTTCCTTACGAAGAAGTATTTGAAATTTATCATTATGTCGAGGTAGGGGTTCGGGCGCTGCTCCATGGGGAGGAGGATGTTGCAGCCAATAGAGGTGCCGCCCGCTTCCTTGGCGCCCCTGTTGGCGGCCTCCATGATGCCTCCGCCCCCGCCCGTCATGACGGAAAATCCCATTTTGGCGAGCTCGCCGCCTATCTCCCTCGCGACCTCATATGCGGGATGCCCCTCCTTGGTCCTTGCCGAGCCGAACACCGTCACGGCAGGGCCGGCGAAATGGAGGATCCGGAATCCGCGAAGGAACTCTCTCATTACCCTGAACAGGAAAAAGAGCTCACTCAGCCGTGAATGCGGCCCTTCTATAAAGACTGCATCTTCGAACTTCGGGTTTGTTTTCTTGGTTTTGTTAAAGAACCCACCGATGCTTTCGAACAATTTCTCCAATCGACCTCTTAGATATAGTGCCTAGTACAGGCGGCCCGTGTCAATGGAGACGTCTCCCGGGCTGAGGCAGAAGCCCTTGCCCGGGGGACTCGTTAATAAACGCTGGTTTCCGTCGGCTGGCCGGTCGTGATCACAAAATTCTCGATGACGGATTTTGCGTACTTCTTTCCCTCTTCGCTGTTGTATGCCGTTTCCGAAGTTATGTTGTCCGCATACTCGAACAGATATTCATACACCTTCTTGTCTTCGTATTTGTTCTTGAGCTTGAGCGGCTGGTTCTCGGCGATCTCCTCGGCCCATACTTCCCTCACGTCCGCCCAGAACGGCGCGGTGCGGTTCCAGTAGTCGAGGCCCGCCTGATAGTCGAATCCCTCTATAAGCTCGTAGCGGTTAAGGCCGGTCTCTTTTACTATATAAGGGTTCTTGGCCAGCGGCTTCCCAGAGGCGTCCACTACTACCTTTATATTGTCCTGCTCGTGCACCCATCCTTCGGGGTTTATCGTGACGCGGTTAACTCCGGAGAGGACATTGTAATCGTCCCTTGCCGTAAATTCCCTTCTCGGGAGCGGCCTCCACGTGGTGTTGCTCGTCCATTCGTAATAGTTCCCGTCGTATGTCCACTCCCCGAGCCCTTCATACCTCGGCATGTCGTCCACCTGATATACGGCCTGGGACCACTTGCCCCTGGCTTCCGATGCCGGGACCGTCACGGTCTTCCAGGTGTTGTTGCCCTGGTATTCGAGAAGCTCGGTGTCTTCATACTTCCAGTCCTGCCTCCAGTGTTTGGAAACCATGGGGCCCTGAACATTACCGTTCTCGTCCACGAAGTACATGACAAGCACGTGCTGGAGGCTGATGAAGTCGCCGCTGTCCTCGAGGACTTCGACGAATTCCGTCGCCCAGGATTGATAGGGTCTCGCAGGTGTATACCCCGCCCTCAGCGGCACGGTCTCAACGAAGTCGAACGTCACCCTGTACACGCCCTGCATGGCAAGTATGGCCCTTCTGTCCTTTTCGAACTTGTCGATTCCGGTCTCCTGGATCGCGAGCCATCCCGGGTTGGGGGTAGTCTGGAGCGTTACCGCTGCCCCGGTCGTTTCGCCGCCCCTGGGCTTCATGGATTCTTCATCGGCAAAAGACCAGCCGAATGTGTACTGATGAGGCGCCGACGAAGAAGCGGTCTGCGCTTCGGTAGGTTGGGGAGAAGATGTCGTGGTTTTGGTTGCCGCGCATCCGCCGAGAATCAGGATAGCGGCCACACCTAAAAACGTCGTTAGACGGTTCTTGAGCTGTTTCATTAATGTACCTCTCCTAATAGATTATAATGGATTTGACCGGGTTCTGTATGTGCGATATTTCCCAGATTCTTGTCTCTTTTCCGGGGAAATCCTACCTAATTGTCCATAAAAGGCTGTAGATTATGATAATGAGTCTGATATTCTATATCATATATTAGCATGTTAAATCGGCGAGTGAATATCCTGAAAGCGTGTATAACCGACTATATGCCGGGGATTAATCGGCAACCATCAACCGATGCTATTGAAGGGAAGCGATTATTCTTAACCCACTAACATAATTATAAATATTCGGAGTCTACACATCTGTGAGACGAAAAGTCACTTGTATATACAGCTTCTTGGGAAAGATTAACTCGCAAGCGAGGTTCTCGGGAACTCATCTCTGAAAATTACAATCACGTCTGCCTAACAGAATTTTCAAACGCTGACACTAAATAATTAATAGCACTATAATTTGAAACGCGGTGGATATATCGGGTCAGCATAAAATCAGGAGGAATTAAGAAGTGAGAGCTCGAAGATTCATATTGGTTTTAATTGCGTTATTGACGGCTATGACTGTGCTCGGCGCGGATTACTCGAAGGCAGAGGTGATTTGCGCCAATAAGAGAACGGGGGATCTGAAGATAAGGCCCGACAAGTGCTTGAGGAACGAGAACGAAGTCGATCTCGGCAACATCCAGCAGTTCCCCGGCCTCACTCCGGCAAGGTGGAGCTGGCTCGGCGAAGGTGAGGGGACGTACTGGTACGTTCCTCCTATCAACCTGCCCGCCGTACAATGGGATTCGACAGACCCGACAAATTATTTCCCCGTAAGCGACCAGACCGTCTGGCACGTGGAGAGCTATGCCGATGGCTACTTCTTCGGGACTGTGGTGGCACAGTTCGGCACGGGTTCCCCGACATGCCAGTATCTCATAGGGTCGGTCACTCCAGACGGCGGCGTCTATATCGCTTTCAATCCGCTCACGTCTCCTCCTATCGGGTCTCCCTCGCTGACTACCGGCACGGGAAAGATGGCGTTCAAGGAAGGCGAGTGGACGTTCCTCATGCAGATGGCGTCGGGAGCCTCGACGACACAGATAGCGCATTGGGCCTACATGCTCGAATGCACGCCCGACGAGGAATGCTGGGAGAACCTTCCCGGTGTGGATGTGAGCATAGAGGAATTCCTTTCGAATTGTGAGTGAAGCGGGTTTCCGCAATTGTACGTCGTAACGGCGCTCCTTTTCCCTGCTCTTCGCCCCGTGCTGTAATAACGGGACAGGTAAGGGGGCAGGGCGCTTTTAACGCTTCGTAATTGGGCGCCCGTCCGTTGCGTTCGGGCGGCCGTCAGGCCTGTATATAAGTCTATCTATATAGGGCATTTATGCGATTTTATAATTTACTAATGCAGGTTGACGCCGCTATTTAAACGCGCTAAACTATAGGTAAGGTTGCAGTAGTGCAGTTCTTGTCTATTCTAGGATCTTTAATCTTTACCTGAAAGTGATTTTGAACCACTAGCACAACCCAATTTAAAACAGGAGGTAGCCAGACATGTCAGAACGTAAAATTGGCACTGTAAAGTGGTTCAATTCTACTAAGGGTTTCGGCTTTATTGAGCTTGAAAACGAGAAAGACGTTTTCGTTCACTACAGCGAAATCAAAGCGACCGGCTTTCGTTCACTCGAGGAAGGCCAGCGTGTAGAGTTCACAGTCGTGAACGGGCAGAAAGGCCCGCAGGCTCAGGATGTAGTACTAGCCTAACGACAATGAAAACAACTGCGGCGCATCGGAACCCCGGTGCGCCGCTTTTTTTGCCTTTTTGATTCCTTCCGTCTTTATTCCCGGTTTTTAAAAGAGACTTCTACTGAAACGCCCTTATGCTTATTCCCGCAAATTCGGGCCTGCCTGTTATTTGCAAGAACTCGCCCTGACTGCTCATTTTAGGGATATCGGGCTTGTATGCTGCGTCGCGTATGGTCTTGTCTGACACCCAGTCCTTTATGAGGGCTATGAACTGGGGCGATTCCGGGCGGTTCTTGTAGGTTATAACAAGCTTTCGCGGAACCGGGCGATTTCCGTCCTCGATCCATATCTGCCAGTCTATGTCGTTCCCCTGGAATATAAGATGGCGGCACATCGCGCCAGACACGCGGCTTGGCCCGAGGCTCCGTCCGCTGGTCACGCTCTTCGTGAGCGTCTTGAACGTATTTATGAACAGGAACTCGCTAAGCACGGGGTCGAAGGCGTATTCGTCGGATAGCTTGTTAAGGGCCTGGTCCACGGTTCCGGGCAGTGTGGCCGTGGCGTAATCGTTCTCGGGGATTTCCAGTATCGTCGCCTGCCCGGCGGTGTACCAGAGCTTGTATCCGCCCCTTTCCGTGATGTAGCTTATGGCGAACTTGTTCGGCTTCGTAAGGTAAGCCACGGCTTCGGCGCCGTATTGAACCTTCTGTCCCGAGCTTAACACCTCGTCGTACATGATGTCGGCCTTAAACGAATAATCCGAGCGGCTGCCGAGATAGTTGCTCATCGACTGCAAAACCGCGGCGGATTCGGAATCTATATTGGGGCTGGTCTCGTACTGGGCGGAGGCCGTCTGTAGGCCGAGGCCGGAAACGAGAATAACAGCGAGTACGATGATGTTGAAGAATGCTCTCCTCCCACGAACGCGTGGCCGGAAAAGCGCCGGATTTGGGTAAGTGCTCATAGATTTCCCTCCTTTTATGTATGGGCTGGTCGGTAACAATGTCGGTATAACCCCCCTTAACTCTGGAATATAACATATTCCGTGGAAAACGGCACGAGCCTTACGGACGGTTCCCGGGCCCGCCCCTCGACTCACTTTTCTCAAGCAGTCTCCTTGGGCAACGCGGGTTATTGTCCCTCAGTATAAATATGATGTACTATTCGGATAAATCTGTTATAACCTGATAGCAGGGCATATGCCATTTCTCGATATCAGTCTGGTCACGTTGATCAAAACGGCGGGGTACATAGGCCTCTTCGCTATCATATTCGCCGAATCGGGGCTTTTCGTCGGCTTCTTCCTGCCTGGCGATTCGCTTCTCTTCACGTCCGGGTTTCTGGCGTCCCAGGGATACTTCGACATAGCCGTCTTGATAGTTCTGTGCTTCACGGCGGCCATCCTCGGCGATAACTTCGGTTACCTTTTCGGGAAGAGAGTAGGCCCGGCGATATTTAAAAGGGAGGATTCCCTTTTCTTTCATAAAAAACATCTCGCCCGCGCAGAGGAATACTACGCCAGATACGGCGGCAAGACCATAATCATGGCCCGTTTCATTCCCGTCGTCCGCACGTTCGCCCCCATACTGGCGGGCGTGGGCCGTATGCACTACAGGACTTTCGTCGCCTACAACGTGGTCGGCGCGGTCCTCTGGGCAATAGGGCTCACTGCCCTCGGCTATTATCTGGGCTCGGCAATTCCGAACATAGACAAATACCTCCTGCCGATAATCGCCGCAATAATTATCGTTTCGCTCCTGCCGGCTTTTATTCAAATCGCCAGGGACGGCACGCTGAAGGAAATAATCGCCGCGCTCAGGAAAAAGAGAAAGCCGGGCGTATAGCGTCAGGAATTTAATCCACCAGAATTCTTTTTAATCTTCCGCCGATGGCCTTATGGGCCGCGTTTTCAGTGCTTTCGTCGCATTGCCAACGATTGGCGCTAATTAATATATTGACTCGACCGTAAAACAGTCAGATACTAGGGAATATCCACACGGCTCTGTAGTAGAAAACTCGACACGACATCCGGCATTCAAGGAGGCATTATGATGAAACGTCTTACCCTATTTCTCGCTACGGTCTTGATCTCAATAGGCGGATTCGCCGGGACATCTTACGCCGGGTTCAACTTCGTGCCGAACGATTTGATGACGACGCCGTTCGGGCCGGCATATGCCGATATCCTTCTCGAGCCGGCAAACTTCCTCCCCTGCGAAGGCGGGCCTTATGCCCTCTGTTACTATTCCGGCCCCGGGCCGTTCACGTGCGAGACGACCGAGGACGGACAATTCGCCAACTGCAAATGTTTCGAGCTTCCTTATGGGAAATACTTCGTCGATATTAACGCGATCCAGAATGTGGATGTCTATTTCGAAACCATCGCTGCATGCGGCGAGGACGGAAGCGGATGCCAGACGACTAACTCCGCCCCAGTTTGCGGCTACATCAACACTGGAACTTTCTTTCCGAATACCGACATGATCTCGACCTTCAGCTTCGACTGTGTGCCCGAAGAGGGCATAGGGCAAACGAACTGCGGGCAGTCGCCCTATGCGGGCTGCATGACGGCCCCCTGTACCAGGACGGGAGAGGACGGAATAGTGGACTGCCTCTGCCCGACATACGACGGCCCCTTCCAGGTGGGGCTGAACGACCAGGCCTGTACGCTCGACGACAATCTTGTGTGGTCCGCGGCGTATAATCCGAACATTACGGGAACTATTCCCGTCCCGCCGTCCGGGGGATGCATCCCGGACGCACCGGAATCGCTCGGTGGATGCCCGCTTATTTCCTCAGACATACCTGAGCCGCCCCCGAATATCGACTGCTCCGAGGTTTGCAGCGAGTACCAGAGCTGCCGCGGGGCGAACGGCGTCGAGGTCGGCTACGCGTGTGATGCGACGCTCTGCACATCACAGTGTAACGACAGTGGTCTCGTCGGGGACGCCTGCTCGGGGCTCAGCGGATGCGAAATATCCGAAATAGTAAAGCTCGAAGAAGAGGTCGGCTGCAGCTGCTGCGCAAGCCAGATATGCGGCTGCGAAGCCACTAACGAAACCGAGCACGCCGTGTTCGATCTCAATCAGCGGCAGAGAGACCTCGGCATCACTCCGCAGTGCGACGTGAACGGAACGCTCTGCGGGGAAAGCAGGGGAACAGGCAGCGGCGGCTCCGGATGCGCTATGGCCGGGCCGGGCGCAAAGGCCGACTTCTCGCTATATCTCCTGATCCCGGGGCTCTTTATGGCTGCTATGCTTTTAAGGAGATTTCGTGTTAAGACAAGCCGGCATTAATACGGGAGGTTTCAGATGAGAAAGGTACTGTTGGCGCTGATCATCGCCGCGGCACTTGGTTCCGCGGGGCTCTATTTCGGGACCAAACCCGTCGTGTGCGACGACTGCAACCAGGGGAAGAAGTGCAACACGTCCTACGACTGCGGTGAGATAGGCGTCTGCTACTGTCAGCCTACCTACGAGGAAGAGGACGGCATGGGAACCTGTTATTTCGAATGAGCGCGGGGCGGATGCACGAGCTCGCCGCCGCCGGCTACTTGCATCCCTTTAAGAGCTCGTCAACCGAAGTGGTGAACCCCCTTAGGGCCGGGGGTATGTCTATCCCGAACAGCATTACGTCCACAGGGTCCAGGTCCTGCTGATAGGCGTTGAATGTGTCACCGCTCGCATAAACGAGCGTACTCCCCGAGGGATCGAACCCCTGTACAGGCCCGCCCGGGGGCATCACGAGCCCGACGAAGGATTTATTCCCGAAGCTTTTTTCTCCCACACCGCCCGCGCCGGAGTTGGCGGCAGTCAGCTGAAACTGATCTCCGAGTGCCGCCTTCATCCCCGCCTTGTCTGTCACGAATACGACGACTCCGCCCCCGCTTTCGCTGAATGTTCCGACGTTTGTCAGGTGATAGAAAAGCGGCGGCGCCGGTCTGCCTGTTCCCTGAGCCCTGCAAGTCAGGAGTCCCGTTCCGGCGAAATCTTCCCTGCCGGATACAGGCGCGATCGACGGAATGACTAAATAACAGTCCGCATCGCAAACGAGCTCTTTCGAGATGGATTTTGCGGGATCCGATTTGGCTTCGGTCATTATGCCTTTTAAAAAGGCGGCCGCACTGTCAGATATTTTCTGAACGGTGGTCTTTACGTTAAACCCCTCTGTTTGCGCCTTTGCCGTAAGCACTGCTGCGAATATTATGAGGACTGCCGGGATAATAATCTTCAGCGGACGTTTCATGTGCACTCCTGACATCTTTTATGACCCGTTAACTTATTATAAAAAAGTTAAGAAGCCGTTAAGCGGGTGTTAAAAAGCGATTTGCGTCACTTGTCCTGAAGGCAGGGAAGCCACGGGATGTCCGTTATTCCCGGGTCTACTCCGAGCTGTTTCATGAGCGTCGTTATCTGCCCCCTGTGGTGCGTCTGATGATTGAAAAAATGTACAGCGAGCGTCCACCTCGGGAGAATCCTTTCCTTCTTATCGACGTTACTTACGTATGAGTATTCAGCGCCGAGGTATTCGGGCGTAAGCGTGCGGGCCCATTCCAGTATCTCGTCATCCAGCTTTTCCTGGGCGGCCCTAAGCTCGCCGAAATCGTCGAAGGCGTCGGTGCCTATCCGGCGCGGGGTGAATGTGCCGTCCCTGAGTCTCTCGAGCCAGGCGACGTCGCCGTAATAGATGTGGTTAAGCGTGCTGTGAATCGACTTGAAGAAAGCCCCCATGTCCTTTTTCCTGCCTGAGTCCGGGATGGCGGCGCATTTTTCATATATCTTGCCGTCCATCCATTTGTTATATTCGGCCATAAGCTCGTAGTAATTCCGTGGAAACAAGGGGCGCCTCCTTTGAAATCCGAAACGAAATTCCCGCCCGTAACGGCAGGGCCGGCCGCCGGGGTTTACAGCAGATGATAAATAAGCATGAAGATATATTTCAGATTTTTGACCTTATCCCTGACTTCGTGTGTGTCGCTCATTGTGCGCACCTGAAGCTCGAGGAAGTTGTTGTAGTGCGACGCGACTATGTGGAATTCCTCGAAAGTTACCTTGATCGGATCGTAAATCATGATCGGGCGTACGTTGGCTCTCGCGCTTTCAATCACGAGCTCGTCTCCGTCTACCATGGTCAGGAACCAGCGCTCGGAATCCGGGAGGGGAAGCTCCATGCCGGAGCCCACCTTGGATCTGAGGAGCTCCCATTCCTGCTTTTTATCGTCCGAGAAATCGATTTTTCTGTCGAATAGCATGAACCCATGCCTCCTTGTGCGGTTTGTTGTGTAGGTGAGAATTTAACACGTTTTAATTGAACATTCTAATCCCAGCATCGGTGGTCATTCCGCCGCGGGATAATCGTCCGGGATTTCCTCGGACGGCGCGTCTATCGGCTCCGAAGCGTCGGGGCCCAGGCCGTCGTCGTACGGGTCCGTGATCTCGGCCCCGGGGTCGGGGTCTTCGAAGAGCGGATCGGGGTCGCCCGAGTCCGGCATCGGGGGTGCTATGTCGGTATCGTCGTACTGAACGAGCGGCCTTTCTCCCGCGAGGGAAGGCTGGCCGGGCATCCCCACGGCACCGGTGAAAATCACAAGAAGTAAAACGTGGAAAAGGGATTTTATTATTCGGTCCTTATGCATTTGGCTTCCTTGTATTTGGCGGTGTGAAAATCCGTCGGGAGCTTGTTGGCGCGCGCATTATCTGGCCAGCGGCTCGGGCATCCTCACGACGGGGCTCGGCATCCTGACGACAGGGTTCTGCTGCGGCACTACAGGCGCCTGCCTCTGTACGAGAGGGTAGGGTTTGTTGACTAGCGGGTTAGGCCGCGCCACGAGCGGATATTCCTGCGCGACAAGAGGGTCCGGCATGTCTACGAGCGGCCGTTCCTGGGTCACCAGAGGGTAGGGGTGCTGTAGCGGATATTCCGGGCTTTCGACGAGCGGATACTCCCTGTCAACGAGCGGGTCTTCCTGCTCGACGAGCAAAAGGGAGTCGTCGGTGTAATAGCTCTCCTCGTCATATTCGTCCCATCCAGCGTCCGGATAGTACTGGCCTTGGTCCTCCCCTTCATCATTGGGGTCTATCATGTAGGGTTCCGTCTCGTCTATCGGGGGATCCGGGTCGTCGATCACGCTATCCGGCGAAAGGGCGTCGTCCTGTATATCACCGGGGCCGGGAGCCTCCGGCGTGTCCGGCACCGGGGGCGGGGCAATGTCCTCCGGGTCGTACTGCGCCGTCTCGTAGTATTCCGAAGCCTGCCGGTCCGCTGCTGTCGCCGTGCCGTGCCTGCCCGCAGGCACTGTCAGCGCGAGGGCCACGAGAATAAGTAATGCAGTCAATGTAGACGTCGTTTTCATATCTTTCTCCATTTGGAAGGGCTTCTAGCCCGCCCGGTCTCAGTCCTTTACGGCGGTCGCCGATATAACCACTACATCGCTCAATTTATAGCTTTGCTCGCCGGCGCCTACCGTAATGCCGCCCTTAAGGTACGTCGCCTTACTCTTGGGCGGAAGGGTTACTGGAAGCGTCGCCGTGCTGGTAGCGATTATCCCCGCTACCGGGGCGGGATAGGACGTGTAAAGGAGCTTTACCTGTACGTCCTTATAAGTAACGTCCGAGGTATTCTCTATAGTCACCGAGCTCAATATCGCCACGCGCGCGGCCGTATAGAAAGACCAGTCGGTGACCTTGATGAACCACTCGGGGTGTAGGACCTGATTGCTGTTATATTCGAACGCATCTTGGGAATAGGCGCTCCGCTCCGTGTAACAAAACGCTGTTGCCAGCAAGAGGGCCGAAAAGACTCCAACACTTAAACGCTTCATAAGTATAAGTTTAATATAAAAGCCCTCCGGGTACTACTGTTAAATCGCACTCCGTATATGACTCCATTCGCTGTTATAATTATCTCGCGACGACGCGCATTCGATGAAGAAAAACCTCTTGATAGCTATACTGCTTCTGGCCGCCGCCTCGGGATGGGGGCTCTTCGCATACCATTATACGAAGCACGGCGGTTCCGGACAATATTTCGGGAAGGTTTACCACAGGCCCGCGCCGGACTTTTCGCTCGTCGACCACAACGGGGATAAAATCGGCCTCGGCAGGTTCCGGGACAAAATCGTTCTCATCGCGTGGGGCTATACCAACTGCCCGGACGTCTGCCCCACGACCCTCGCCATGCTGTCGGGTGTAATGGACGGGCTGGGGGAGGATGCGGACAACGTCCAGGTGCTGTTCGTGACGGTCGATCCCGAAAGGGACACGCCCGAGAGGCTCAAGTCCTACGTCCCCTTTTTCAACAAGAAATTTATCGGCGTTACAGGGACGAGGGCCGATATAGACAAGGCCGCTTCTGACTATGGCGTCACCATCGTAAAGCACCCGGCTGTCTACGGGAGGGGCGAGCACGACACCTGGGACCGCTACCTCATGACCCATACGAATACCGTATATCTCGTGGACAAGGACGGCAATCTCCGCCTTACGTATCCGCACTACAAACTGGACGCGCCGGGTATTACATCCGATATTAAAAAACTATTGCAGTAGCATGAAAATGAATCTACAATGCATGTAATCTGTACGCCGCTTGGAGGGAGGATTCATGAAGGCACTGTCTCGAATTATCGCCGGGATTTCGCTCGTGGTTCTGGTTTCGGTTCTGTCGACTGGTGGATGCAGCGATAACAAGAAGAAGCCCGACAGGGAAGAATTCCTCAATCCCGTTATCATTCACAGCCAGAACGGCGTCATAGACGAAGTATTCGACGTCATCTTCTCTGAAAACGAGGTAAACGGCAAAAGCTTCGTCAGCGCTACCTATAATGGCACCTACGTTCCCCCGGTTCTCAGCGTAAAGCGGGGCGACACCATACACCTCCGCGTAAACAATTCCGTAGACCAGATGACGAACGTACATTATCACGGCATGAACATAAGCCCGCTGAGCCCTTCGGACGATATATTCATCATGATAACCCCGTCGAGCAGCTTCGATTACACTATCGACATCCCGGACGACCATCCGCAGGGCATGTTCTACTACCACTCCCATCTGTTCGGCCTGACCGAGTACCAGATAATGGGAGGGCTTTCGGGCGGGCTGATTGTCGAGGGCATACTCGACCCGTTCCCCCAGCTGGCCGGTATCACCCGACAGGTCATGTATCTGAAAGACGTGCAGATTAAAAACGGCGAGGTCCCGGCGGAAGGGGACATCGACCCGAGCGGGCCGACAAATTTCACGGTAAACGGGCAGACCAACCCCGTACTCAGGATACGCCCCGGCGAGACGCAGTTCTGGACGCTCATGAATATAGGGGCCGATCTTTATTACGACCTCGAGCTCGAGGGACATACCTTCTACGAGATAGAGAGGGACGGCAACAGGCGGAACCAGACGGTCGAGTACGAGGATATGCTCCTGCCGACCAGCTCCCGCGCCGGGGTTCTGGTGCAGGGCGGCGAGCCCGGGGTATACAGGCTTCGCGCCAAGAAGTTCACCACCGGCCCCCAGGGCGACAACTACGGCGGCGCCACGCTTTTGACGATGATCGTCGAGGGCGATCCCGTGCTGGATCCGATCGAGCTACCGATTCCCGAAGCGGAATTCCCGGTCGTCGAGAACCTATGCGAGATGCCCGTTCAAAGGGACAGGGATATCGTATTCTCCGAAACGGCCGACGGTAATACGTTCTTTATAAACGGTAAGGAATTCGACCCGAGCCGCGTCGATACGGTCGTAGAGATCGGCGGCCTCGAAAGGTGGAGGGTTCAGAACACCTCCGGCGAGCTCCACGTGTTCCACATCCACCTTACGGACTTTCAGGTATGCGAGATAAACGGCGTTCCGCAGCCGTTCATCGGCAGCCAGGATACTATCAACATCCCTTACGAGGGGCAGGACCCTGATTTCGAAGGTCCCGGTGAGGCGGTTATCGTGATTGATTTCAGGAACCCGATAATCGAGGGCAAGGCCGTTTATCACTGCCACATCGGCGAGCACGAGGACAACGGCATGATGGCCGTTTTCCAGGCGTGTTTGCCGGGTACGTGTCCTCCGGAAGCGGAATAAGAGCAGGCGGCCGGGGGGTTATTCAATCTCCGGCCATTCTTCGGTCTCGATCTCGGGCGCTTCTTCGAGCTTGATCTCTTCGAGCCTCTTTCCGGTCTCGCGGACGAGCTCCTTTAATCCTTCGCCCGTCGCTCCGGATATCGGGAATATGGGTATCCCCCTCTTTTCGAAGTATCCCCTTATCTCTTCGAGCTTTTCCCTCGACTCGGTGATGTCTACCTTGTTCGGCGCTACGATCTGGGGCTTTTCGTATAGCTCCGGGCTGTAGGATTTCAGCTCAAGGTTTAGCGTTTCGAAGTCGTCTATCGGGTCCCTACCGGTCATGGGGGAAAGGTCGAGCACGTGTACGAGTAGCTTCGTCCTCTCGATGTGCCTTAGGAACTGCAGCCCGAGGCCCGCCCCCTCGTGCGCTCCCTCGATTATGCCCGGAATGTCGGCTACGACGAACGTCTTCCCGTCCACGTAGCTTACGACGCCGAGGTTGGGGACTAGGGTCGTGAAGGGGTAGTCGGCCACTTTCGGACGCGCGGCGGATATCCTCGAAATGAGCGTCGATTTCCCGGCGTTCGGGAATCCTATTATGCCAACGTCGGCCAGGAGCTTTAACTCCAGGAGGAGCGTTCTCTCTTCCGGCTCGCCGCCGGGCTCGGCGTTCTTCGGGGCCTGGTTGGTCGAGGTGGCGAACCGGGCGTTTCCCTTGCCGCCGCGCCCGCCCTTTGCGACGAGGAGCGTCTCGGCGTTTTCCGTGAGGTCGCCGATTACGTCGCCCGTATCGAAATCCCTGATTATCGTGCCCGGCGGTACTGGAACGAATAGGTCCTCCCCGTTCTTTCCGTGCATGTCCTTGCCCTTGCCGTGCTCGCCGCGCTTTGCCCTGTAGTGCTGCCTGTATCTGTGGTCGAGGAGGGAGGCCATGTTCTCGTTGGCGATTATATAGACGTCGCCGCCGTTGCCGCCGTCGCCGCCGTTAGGCCCTCCGCGCGGGACGTATTTCTCCCTCCTGAAGCTGACGCATCCATTTCCGCCCGCGCCGGATTTAACGTAAATCTTTGCCTCGTCTATGAATTTGACCATGGGGATAATATTTTACACCGCCGGGTGGCAATACCAAGAATGGGCGCATAATGTCGTCGGGCGTAGACTGTTCCATCATAATATGTAAATTTTATTAAATAGAGCTGTTTATAAAAATTTTGAGAAGGGGGATTTTCACATGTATCTATGGAATACGAATGCTCTCGCGAAGGAGCTTAAGGAGGATACGCTTCCCGAGAGGGAGAAGTTTAAGTACTTTCTGGCGTATGTTGTGTTGACAGCATTTGCAATGGAATTATTTCGATATCTAGTACCTGAATATTCGCTGTCTGCAGTGTTAGCATCCGCATTCAACATCCTGGCGGTTATCGTGGGGGTTTATATATGCTACAAAACAAATCAGAATGGCGACGGGTTAAGATTCATAGAGAGATATATTTGTCTTAGCTTGCCGGTATCCATCAGGATTGTTGTCTTATCCCTAGCGGTGTACTTGCTATTAATTATAGGATTGACTGTAATACTGAAACTGGATGACCCAAACTCTGATACGGGTACTGTAGTGTATTGGTTCGGCACTTTATTCGGTATTGTAATCACAGTACTCTTCTACTGGAGACTCAACGTGCATATAAAATCGATTTCGCATAATGACGCCACGGCGGTGCCGGCATGACAAAGTCATCAAGACAGCACGGCGACGGCGCGCCGTCCGACGGAAGGCCGCCGGTTCCGGAGCCTTCTTTCGCCGAGCGCGTAAGGACCCTCGTCTACAGGAACCTCACCGGCACGCTGTCCACCGTTTCGAAGAAACATCCGGGCGTGCCGTTCGGCTCGCTCATGCCCTACGGGCTCGACGAGAAGTGGAGGCCTACATTTCTCATAAGCACGATGGCCGTCCACACGCACAATGTCTCAGGCGACCCGAAGGCGAGCCTATTTGTATCGCAGGCAGACGCCGGCGGCGAGCCGCTTAACGCGTCCCGCGTGACGCTCATGGGGAGCGTAGCTAAGGTCCCCGGCGCCGAGCTCGGAGGCGTAAGGGAGCGCTACCTGGCGCGGTATAATAATGCTTCTTACTGGGTCGATTTCGACGACTTCTCGTTTTACAGGCTAGAAATCGAAGACATCTATTTCGTCGGCGGTTTCGGGGCCATGGGGTGGGTAACCACAGAGGACTACTACTCCGCCGAGCCCGATCCGCTTTCTGATTCGGCCCGGGGCATCATAAAACACATGAACGACGACCACGCCGACGCGCTCGTACTGCTCGCGTCGAAATACGCGGGCGCCCGTGCCGACGAGGCCCTAATGACGTCCGTCGACAGGCTCGGGTTTCAGGTCCGGATAAAATCCGGCGCGGATGTGATGAGCAGGCGCATCGGATTCTTGAGAGAGGCGCGGACCGCCGAAGACGCGAGGAAGGTCCTGGTCGAGATGGTGAAGGCCGCTCGGGGGCAGGATGGAGCGGCGCATGAATAAGGCTCTCGTTGTCGGGGCCGGCGTGGTCGGGCTCACATCCGGCATCAGGCTCCTCGAAGATGGATTTACGGTGAGGATAATCGCAGCCTCGCTCCCGCCGGATACGACGTCCAACGTCGCCCCCGCATACTGGTACCCCTACCGGGTCTTTCCCGAGGACAGGGTCCTCGCGTGGGCCACGGTTTCCTACAAGACCTATACCGATTTGAGACGCATTCCCGAAAGCGGCATAGACGCGTTCGAGCTGCTGAAGCTTTTCGACAAGGCGGCCGAGGAGCCTTTCTGGAAGCCCGCCGTAAAGTCGTACCGCCACGCCCGACCCGACGAGCTCCCCGCCGGGTACAAGGACGGCTTCGTGGTGGAGGTCCCGCGCATAGAGACGCCGGTCTACATGAGATATCTCGTCGGGAGGTTTAAGGAATCTGGCGGCCGTATGGAAAAGCTCGAAACGGAGCTCGAATCGCTCGACGGCCTCGCGGCGGACGACGAAATCCTCGTCAACTGCACGGGGCTCGGCTCGCGGAAACTCTGCGGCGACGAGAACGTCTACCCGATAAGGGGGCAGCTCGTAAGGGTTTCCAATCCGGGCCTGACAAGGTGCCTCAGCGACGAATCCGGGCCGCTCGGCTTGTCCTATATAGTCCCGCGCTACGAAGACTGCATACTCGGCGGCACGGCAGAGGAGAATAACTGGAGCCTCGACGTCGATCCCGAAACGGCGGCGGAGATACTGAGAAAATGCTCGATACTTGAGCCCCGCATAAAGGACGCCGAGGTGCTCGGGCACAGCGTAGGGCTCAGGCCGGGGAGGACGGAGGTCAGGCTCGAAAAGGGTGAGACTTCCGACGGTCATCCCGTAATACACAACTACGGCCACGGTGGAGGCGGCTTTACCCTCTCGTGGGGGTGCGCCGGGGAAGTGCTCGAAATCGCACGGGGGATTTAAATACCAGGACTACTACGATAACACAGGAACACGATTTGAAATTCGGAATCTGCCTTCCCATACGCCTCGACGCCGACGCAGGGGCAAACGTCCGCATAGCCCAAAGGGCCGAGGAGCTCGGGTACGATTCGGTCTGGGCGAGCGACCACGTCGTCATCCCCGAGAAGCGCGCGGGGATGTTCACAGACGAGTTTCACGACCCGTTCATGCTCCTCTCCTCCATCGCCGCCGGGACCTCGCGGATTATAATCGGCACGAGCGTCATAATACTTCCCTACAGGAATCCTCTGGTGACGGCCAAGATGGCGGCGACGCTCGACGTCCTGTCCGGCGGCAGGCTCGTATTCGGGGTAGGGCCCGGGTGGATGAGGGAGGAATTCGAGGCCCTCGGCGTACCGTTCGAATCGCGCGGCAGGATGACGGAAGAGTATATAAAAGTGATAAGGGAGCTCTGGCAATCCGAGCGGCCCGAGTTCCACGGTGAGTTCGTGGAATTCTCCGGCGTCGGATTCTATCCCAAGCCCGTTCAGACGCCAGGCCCTCCGGTATGGGTTGCAGGCGCGAGCCGGCACGCGGTTAGGAGGGCGGCGCTTCTCGGCGACGGCTGGCAGCCGACGGCGGTGAGCCCCGGGGACGTACGTGCGGGTATGGACGAGTTAAGGAGAATCGCGGCGGAAGCTGGGCGCGGGCTCGACAGCTTCACGCTTTCTTTAAGGAACAGGCTCAGGTTCACGGACGATACGAAAGCACCGAAGCCCGGAATCGGCGCGCCCGCGTTTACGCTTACGGGCAGCGTCTCACGCGTGCGCGATTACGTCGCGGAATATATCGAGGACGGCGTATCTCATATCCTTTTCGATCCCGATGCGTGCGATCTGGACGAATACTACGGCATTATGGAAACAGCGGCGGAAGAGATAATGCCCGGTTTCAGGGCTGACTGACGTCGGCCCTTGATACGGGTTTTACCTCCGGCGATCCCTTGGCGATTTCGAGCTGCATGACGTTCTCGAGCACGCTCACCCAGTATCTCCACCAGTAAGACCCCTGCTTGTGTCCGCTCTTTTGGGTGTCGGCCCATGCTATGACCTGCGGCAGGTTCCCGTGATAAAGGAGCAGCTTCTCGGCGGCTTCTTTGGTCACGTCCGGATCGACGGGTATTTTATCGAGCTCTTCGTCCACGTGGGATTTAATCTGGTCGATGTATTCCCCCATCTTGTCCGAGAGCTCCTTTATGCCGTCGCCGGGGGCGGCAACGTCGCCTTCGATTTCCTCGGCCCTCTTGTTTATGAGGTCTACGAAATCGAGGATCCTGTCGAGGTTTGCCCTCGCTTTCATGCTCTCTTTCGAAAGGTCTGTTAACTCTTTTACCTTGTCGGTTGGTTGGTCGGTCATTTGCGGCCTCCTTTATGATCACTAACGGGCAGTTATAAGAGTAGCATTTATTCGAAATTTTTTCATCCGGTCAAGACACGAGGGCGCTGAGGTCCGGGTCCGTGAGGGCTTTGTCCCTGAGCGCGGGGTCGAGCTCGACGGCGCGCGCGAGGTCCTCGGCGGCTTTGGCGGTCTCCCCCGATCCGGCGAAAAGTCCCGCCCGGTTGTAAAGGGCTTCGGCGTAGTCGGGCTTGAGCTCGAGCGTTTTGTTATACGCCTTGAGCGCGCCGTTCGGCTTTGCGAGATTATGGAGCGATACGGCCTTGTTGTACCAGGCCTCGACGTAATTCCCCTGGAGCGCGATCGCCTTGTCATACGCCGTAACGGCTTCGAGGTCCTTATCGAGCCTGCTCAGCGCCGCGCCTTTGTTGCACCACGCGACGGCGAAATCGGGCTTTAGCGCAATCGCCTTGTCTGCCGCCGCGAGCGACTCGTCCAGCCTGCCGAGCTTCCCGAGGACGGAGGCCTTGTTGTTCCACGCCTCGGCGTATTTCGGATTTATACCGAGCGCCTTTTCGTAGGCGTCGAGCTCCTCGTCGGGCCGTCCCATGACCGAGTAGGTGATCCCTTTGTTATACCAGGCCTCTGCGAAATCCGGCTTGAGCTCGACAGCCTTGCCAAGGGCCTCGATAGCCAGCTCGAATTCGCCGTTGTAGTAGTGGTCTACAGCCTTGAGTACGTAGTCTTCGGGATTCAATTCGCGCCTTGCCCGACCGGCCTGTAAACGACCAGTCCCGGTTTGTTTTGCATGTATTCGATGAGGTTCTGGTCCACGACCTTCATATTGCTTTTCTTCGACGATGCGTTTCTAAGGTATGCCGTATTACCCTTCTTTACGATTATGCCAGTGTGCGATACGTCGAGGCCGTCTATCTCCGTAAATATCCCGGCGTAGTCCCCAGTTTGGAGGTTCGCGATCACTTCGCCGTCTATCTCAGGCGAGGGGATGTAATAGATCGTCCGGTTCTTTACGGGTATCCCCGGAAGGAAGAGACCGCCGTCTTTCTTTTGGTTGAGTGCTTTCGAAGCGGACATCGTCTTGTTCCCGCCGACTGCTTGCGTTACGTCCTTCACCTTGCCGGAATTGTTCACCGGCCAGTCCGAAAAAAAGTGGTTCCGGTTCTGAAACGCCACGACCCCGTCCTTGTATCGGATCTTCCTTAGATTCTCCTCGAAGTCAGGGAACGAATCCGAAAGGCTGAGGGCCTCGACATAATCCACATACGTAAAGCAGTCCATACCTTGTAGGTCTATCGTGAAGACCTCGGGCGTGCTCGCATTCCCTGTGAGTGTGTCGGCGACGTAGGGCGTCCCGAGGAATTCGGCCGATATAAACCCGATGCGCTCCCCCATGCCGCCCGCGGAGGCGGACTCCCTCATCAGCGTTTCGAGGCCCGGCTCGGTCCATTTTCCCAGCTCTATTATCTCGGTTTCGCCTCCCTCGGCGCTAGAGGTCTGAAAGAACGGCATGGCCACAAGCATCACCAATAAAAAGAAATTTCCAATGTAACTGTACGTTTGCTTTCTCATTCGAGTTCCGTTTTCGCGTAGATATTTATACCATGTAACTACAGCCGTAGCAGATTGTCTCTATAGTATAACCGCCGGTCTCTGGAGCGGCACACGGGATTTTCGTATGCTGTTTATCATCCGAAAACCTCGTCCAGCCAGTCGTACGCCACCGCCGCGGCGAACGACGGATTCCCTACCTGGCAGTGCGTGTCCGCGCCTTCGAATTCCGTAAACTCGTATTTCGACACGGGCCCGGATACGCTCTCGACAAATGTCTTGTACTGGGCCTCGGGCTCTTCGCCTTCGCCCATTCCGACGAGCGCCAGCGAAGGGCACTTTATATTTTTTATGGCCTCGCCGACTGCAAACTCCCTAAGGTAAATAAACGTGTCCCTGAACGACGGCTGGCCGTACCTTGTAATGAGGCTTTCGGTCATGACCTTCTTCTCCCTGGGGAATACGTCGTCCGGGATGTTCGGTATGTCGGCCACTGTGAAATTCTGATCATCGGGCATCTCGGCCGGATCGAACCCTGTAAAGCCAATTAGGTATGCGTGGAGGTCGATGATCGGCGAGTTGGCTATGAGCGCCTTAATCCTGGGCTCATGCGCCGCCGAGCGCGTTGCGAAATATCCCCCGACGCTGATGCCCATGAGCGCCAGCCTGTCCATGTCTACTTCGGGCCTGTCCTTTATGTAATCTATGACAGTTCCGGTCACGTTCTCGAAGTCTGGCTCGAAGTGCGTATTCGAGAAAAAGCGGTACAAGTCCATCTGCCCCGGCCCGGCGAAATGGATCACATTGTATCCTCGCTCCAGCGCCGCACAGCCGCGCATTATGTATTCCTCTTCCAGCGTGCCGTCGAATCCGCTCACTATAAGAAGTGTCTTTCTCTTTATGGGCTCCGGGCTCGGGGTCATAATGTAAACCGGGAGCTCCACGCTTTTATACGTCACCATCGCCTCTTCAAACGTATGCCAAACGTGATTCATCGCCTGCCCGAAGCAGTATCGCGACTTAAGGCCGAGCTCCCTGTGGACGGGGCCCAGAGGGGGGGTGTAATACTCCGCCGCCCTGAACGAGTTACAGGCCTTAAGGAACTGATCGCGCGCGCTTATCGTGTGCGCCTTGGAGTCGCGCCTGTGTGCGTCCTTTTGCTGCCACTCGCCCAGGCTCGAGAACTCGGCCGCCCAGCTCGCCGGGTCGCCCTCCACGATCCGCGCGGCCGTGGCGAGGGATTCGCCCGCCGAGGCTCCGCCGTAAGAGGCCGAGCCGAGCTGACGCATGAGCTGAAAGTCCATCTCTTTGCTCGAAAACCCCTTTACCCCGGTTTTGCCGCGACTCAGTTCCGCCATTTGTATTCCTCCATTTTGTATTTATAGTGCCGGGAAATAATATACTTCCTGAAGGCCCGGTAACAAAGGGCCGGTATCAGACAATGACTTCAGGTAATTCGGGCCAACCGGCCGGAAAATTGAGTATCCTTAGTAATAGAGCATGACCGGGAGGTGAATATCATGGGGCTTAAAGAAATTCTGGAGCCGATCGCCGAGAAGCTCCAATCAGGTGCGAATGTAAGGGCCGTTTACGGCGATCCCGTCGAGGCGCACGGGAAAACGATCATTCCAGTCGCAAAGGTCGCCTACGGATTTGGCGGGGGATTCGGGAACAAGAACACCGGCGGCGGAGAGCCGGCTAAGGACGAAGGCGGCGCGGGGGGCGGCGCTGCGGCAAAGCCCATCGGCGTCATAGAAGTGAGCGAAGAGGGCACCCGCTACGTTCCCATACACAGCGGGAAAAAGCTTGCCGGGATTCTGGCGCTCGGGTTTATCGTGGGGTATCTGATCGGGAGGAGGTGATGGGCCCTCTACTTCGATTTCCTCTCCCCGAAAATCGTGACGATTATCTTTCGCGGTCCGCCGTGGTCCCTGTGCTCGCAGAGATATATCCCCTGCCAGGTGCCCATGTTGAACCTTCCGTCCTTCACTGGTATCGAAACCGAGCTCCCCAGCAGCGACGCTTTAATGTGGGCCGGCATATCGTCCGGTCCCTCCAGCGTGTGCCTGTAATAGGGCGCATTTTCAGGAACGTATTTGTTGAAATGTGATTCGAAATCCACCCTCACGTCGGGCGAGGCGTTCTCGTTTATAGTCAGCGAGGCAGACGTGTGGCAGATGAATACGTGCGCGACGCCGACGGCGAATTCGGCGAGCTCCGGAATATGCCCCGCGATCTCTCTCGTTACCAGGTGAAAACCCCTTCTCTTCGGCTCAAGCGTAAATTCTTTTTGAACGCAGTTCATTGAAACGCCTCCGGGCCGCGTCCGATTATTCGCGCTCTTCGGTTACAGCCGCGCCGAGGCGCTGTGCTAGGCCCTTTGCGCCCCAGCCCATCACGACGTCGTGATTCCATTTGAATATAGGCTCTGCGATAGGGGCCAAAAAGTTCATCCACGCCTTGGACGTTTTTACGCGCCAATCGTACACCACCGTCGTATGCCCGCCCTCCGAATGAAGCTTCCATACGCCCCGCCCGTCGAGCTCCCCGCTCGCTATGCCTTCGAGCAGGGTCATTGGCTCCACCCTCACCGTCTCGCTTTCGAACGAGAGCCCGTAGGGGAGGGCGCTCTTCCACGTATAGCGCCTGATGCTGCCGACGCCGAGCTCGTCCCCTTTCCTGATCTCGACAACCTCCTCGACCCCGCGCCACCATTCCGGCCACCGCTCGGAATGGTAAATCTCGTTCCACACCTTTTCGAGCGGCGCGTCGGTTTTCCATACCGTAACGAATTTGTATTCGCGTTCCGGGGGCATTAATCGCGGCAGTTTAAAACACCCTCCACGGCTTCGGTCATAGCGCTGATAAATTTAGGGTCGTCGTTTACCGTGTTCGCGCGAAGTAGATTTATTCCGGCCTCCTCCGCTGCCTCTTTGGCCTCGACGCCTATGTCGAACATGACTTCGACGTGATCGCAGAGGAATCCGATCGGCTGGACGATTACATTCTTTACGCCTTCCTTCGCGAGCTCGTGAATCACGTCGCAAACGTCGGGCTCGAGCCAGGGGTCTTGCGGACGGCCGCTCCGGCTCTGGTAGACGAGCCTCCACTTGTCATGCCCGAGCCGCTCCGATATAAGCCTCGCCGTCTCGGTCAGCTGCTCAACGTACGGCGAGCTCTCGGCCATCGGGGTCGGAATGCTGTGCGCCGAATAAAGGATCATCGTTTCGCCCCTCTCTGCTTCCGGTATTGCCGCAAGGCATTCTGCAACCCTGTCTGCCGAGTCTTCGATAAAAAGCGGGTGATCGAAGAGGGGAGGGGTATAGGCGAATTCGATGCTCACTCCCGCCGAGGCTAGCGCTTCCTCGACGTCCCTCTGGTATCTCTCCCAGCTCGCGTCGCATTGGTGTGCGGCCATTATCATCCCTACGGCCTTCTTGGCTCCTTTCTCCGACATCTCTTTTACAGCGTCGATCAGGAACGGATTCCAGTTCCTCATCCCTACGTAAACGGGGAGGGCTCGGCCCTTTCCGGCGAGCTCGGCTTCGAGAGCGCTGGCCTGCTTGTAGGTGTATTCGTTGAGCGGCGACCTGCCGCCAATAAGCTCGTAATGATGGGCTACCTCTTCCAGGCGCTCTTCGGGTATCGGCCTCCCCTCGGCGACCCGTCTCAGGAACGGTCTTATCTCTTCCGGGGCCTCGGGTCCGCCGTATCCTATGAGAAGTACAGCGTCGAAATCGTGATTCATAAGTTTCTCCCTTGATTTGGGGCGCCGGAAATTTATTTTCCGGACGAATATTCGTGCACGGCGTCTACCAGCGCGAGAACATTATCTACAGGCGTCCGCGGCAGGATGCCGTGGCCGAGATTGAAAATATGACCTGGCCTTCCCCCGGCCTTGTCGAGAATAATCATTGCCCTCTTTCTTATCTCCGCCGGCGGCGCGAACAGGACCACAGGGTCGAGATTTCCCTGCACAGCGGAGTCGTATCCGACCCTCTTCCAGGTCTCGCCCAGATCCACCCTCCAGTCGAATCCTATCACGCTGCTCCCGGATTCCTTCATAAGTTCGAGGAGCGCGCCCGTACCCGTGCCGAAGTGTATGACGGGCACATTTTTCGTTATTGAGCGAATAAGTTTTTTCATATGCGGGAGGACGAAGTCTTTGTAATCGTCCCTGGACAGGCATCCGACCCAGCTGTCAAAGAGCTGAACGGCGTCGGCCCCGGCTTTTACCTGTGCGTTGAGGTGCGCCGCCGTCGCCGCCGTGAGCTTCTCCATAAGCGTGTGCCACGCGCCAGGGTCCTTATACATTAATCCCTTCGTGTTCTCGTAGTTCCGCGACCCGCCGCCTTCTATGGCGTAGGACGCGATGGTGAACGGAGCTCCAGCGAATCCTATGAGCGCTTTTTCGGGGTCGAGCGCGCGCCGCGTCGTCGAAATGGCTTCGTACACGAACCCGAGGCTCTCAGTGTCGAAATCCAAAAGCCCGTCTACGGCCTTTCCCGAGCGTACGGGCTTTAATATCTTCGGCCCGTCGCCCTTCGAAAATTCGAGCCCCACTCCGAGCGGCTCCAATATCACCAGTATGTCGGAGAATATTATTGCCGCGTCCACGCCGAGACGGTCAACGGCGCTCAGCGTTACCTCGGCCGCCAGCTCGGGCGTCTTGCAAAGCTCGAGGAACGACACCCTTGCGCGGAGCTCTCTGTACTCCCGCATGAATCTCCCGGCCTGACGCATCAGCCAGACGGGCGTATAGTCCGTCTTCTCTCGCCTGCACGCCTTCATGAATACAGAATTCTTGATCGTCTCTTTACGGAGCTTCTCGAAATCTTTTTCCCACACCATTTCGACGCGGTGCCACTTGCTGGTATCTACGCCGTTCTTGTATGCGATCCTCTTTTTTCTAAGGAGCTCGCCGCCCGTCCTCGCCATTTCGCGAATCAGGTTCCCCATCTTCGGGCTGTCCGGCTCGTAATCCGGCGAAAGGCCGAACCTCGTGAGCGCCTCGGTCGTCGTCGGCCCGATCGAGCCTATCGCGACGTTCCTGAAGCCTTCCCTCAGGCCATCCGTCAGCCCTTCGTCGTCGGCCACTTTGAAGAGGTTGTAAATCTGCTGCGAGCTCGTGAAGAGCGATATGTCTTCCTTCTTTTCCGTTATGGCCTTTATTGCCTCGCGGAGCGGCGCCGTGTCCTCGGGGAGATCCCACCTGTAGACCGGCACCGGGGTCACCTTGGCCCCCCGGTTCCTGAGCGCTTCGAGAAATTCGTCGTTCGATATGCCGTACTCCTGAACCGCGACTCTCTTCCCCTTGAGCTCGAACTCGCCGTCGAGCGTGTTAAGAACGTCCCGCCACGTGTTGGGCTCGGGGACGGTTATGTCCGGAGTGACGTCCATCTCGCGAAGGGCCGCCACGGGCTTCGGCCCGCGCGCGACGACGGTGGTCTTCTTGAGCGCGTCTATGAATTCATCCCGGGGGTGCTTCGTCACGACCGCTTCTGTTAGGGCTCTCGTGCCAACGCCCGTCATCAGGATTACAATGTCGAACTTTCCGTCGATGAGCCTCTTTGCAAATTTGAGCGCGTCGCCGGATTTAGACAGCGGGACTTCGCGCATCGACGGGGCTATACGAGGGACGCCGCCGTGATAGAGAATCAGCTTCTCTATTTCCTTTGCGCGCCGGCTTTCAAACGCTGTGACCCGTAGGCCGTTGAATCTAAAATTGCTGGTCATATTGGCTGGTTATAATTATATATGTGAGTTTATCACAAGGGGGTGACGGGTCAATCCGGCAGGGCGGGGGAAACGCGTTTCCCGGTCCGCGAGCTTGATAAGGAGCGCGTCATTTTTTATAATCCACTTGAGAAACATCTCCCGGGAGAGCACAAATGTCAAAGAAGGTCGAATTCTACTACGATTTCAGCAGCCCCTACACATACATCGCCTCTACGAGGATCGAGAAGGTCTGCGAGGATAACGGGGCCGAGCTCGAATGGAAGCCGTTTCTTCTCGGCGGGGTTTTCAACGAGACCGGGGTTAAGCCCGCTGTGCAGATCGAAAACAAGATCGCTTACCTCAAGAAGGATCTAGCTGATACGTCCCGCTACTACGGAGTCGAGTTCAAATTCCCCGAGCACTTTCCTCTCATAAGCGTAAAGCCGATGCGCGGGGCATTCGCAGCCTCCGAGAAAGACCTGCTTGTTCCGTACAACCATCACCTCTTCAGGCTCTACTGGACCGAGGGAAAGGACCTCAGCCAGGACGATATCCTGAGCGCGGCGGTGGAGGAAGTCGGGATCGACCCCGGCTGGTTCATGGCCAGGATCGTCGAGCAGGAAATAAAGGACAGGCTTAAGGAAGAAACGTCCCGGGCGGCTTCGCGCGGGGCCTTCGGGGCGCCTACGGTTTTCGTGGACGACAAGATGTTCTGGGGAAACGACAGGCTCGATTATCTCGATAAATACCTCAAGGGGCAGCTCTGATCCCCCCGGCTAGGGCTCGCGCCTACGAAGGCCGTTTCTGTTTTCATTTAGGTAATTTCGTGTAAATTGTTTCCAACAAAAGTTTGGGAGAATCCTTTTTATGAGCGAGGCGTTCCATTATAAAGACGGCGAATTTTACGCCGAGGAAGTACCACTTTCCAGGATTGCGGAATCCGTCGGCACTCCGTGCTACGTCTACAGCTACGCGGCCCTCAAGAACGCGTTTACGGGCTACAGGAACGCGTTCTCCGACATTGCAACGCTGATTTGCTACTCGGTAAAGGCCAACTCGAACCTCGCCATATTGAAATCTTTCGCCGATCTCGGCTCCGGATTCGACATAGTATCTCTCGGAGAGCTAATACGCGTGAAGAGGGCAGGGGGGGACACGTCGAAGGTCGTCTTCTCGGGCGTCGGGAAGACAGCCGAGGAGATGAAGGCCGCGCTCGAAGCGGGGATACTCTTTTTCAACGTCGAGTCTGTCGAAGAGCTGGGGCTTCTTAACGAAGTCGCCTCGGGGCTCGGTAAAAAGGCCCCGGTCGCCCTTCGCGTAAACCCGGACATCGATCCCAAGACCCATCCCTACATCTCGACGGGCTTTAAGAAGAGCAAGTTCGGGATCGAGATAGGTAGGGCCGCCGAAGTCTACAGAGAAGCCAGTGCCATGAAGGGTATCGAAGTCGTTGCCATCGACGCACACATAGGCTCACAGATTTTCGATCTGTCCCCGTTCACCGATTCACTCAAGAAGCTCGTCGCCCTTGCTGACGACCTTTCAACCTCGGGGATAAATATCGAATACATCGATATCGGCGGCGGCCTCGGCATCAGCTATGAGAAAGGCGAAACCCCTCCGAAGCCGGGCGAATACGCGAGCGTAATAAGATCCGTCCTCGCGGGCAAACCCTACAAGCTCGTCCTCGAGCCGGGCAGGTCGCTCATGGGGAACTCGGGCCTTCTGATGACGAAGGTGATATACCTCAAGGAAGGGACCGCGAAAAAGTTCGTCATAGTCGATGCCGCGATGAACGACCTCATACGCCCCGCGTTCTACGATTCCTATCACGAGATACTTACCGTAAAAGAATCGGGCGCGCCGGAAGGGCCGGTGGACGTGGTCGGGCCGATATGCGAGTCGGGCGACTTTCTTGCGAAGGACAGGCCGTTTCCCGCCGTCGGAATGGGCGACCTTCTCGCGGTCATGAGCGCAGGCGCATACGGTTTCGTAATGTCTTCTAACTACAACACGCGTCCGCGAGCCGCCGAGGTGCTCGTGAACGGCGACTCGTTCAGCGTAGTCAGAAAACGCGAAACGTACGACGACCTGCTCAAGGCGGAAATCGACTGAGCGCAGTCTATACCGTTTCATTCCTTTCTATTGAACTAGTATATAACTTCGTTGGGCAGGCTGAAAAACTCGCCTGCAGGGTTCGGGAACGCCCGTTTGTAACGGGCGCTCTATATTCTTCGCTTATGTTTTACTGTGTGCGCCCACTTCTGCGGGCAGTGGTTTACTTACAATCCGCAAGCGCTCAGGAAATTGCGCCGGGCGATTCGATCAGCTTCTCCGCTTCTTCGATTACTTCCCCGAGTCTTTCCTTAAAAAGACTGATTCCCCCGAGAGGAATAACTATGCAGGATCTGCCGCCGCTGAGCTCGGTGATTCTGAGATATTTACCTTTGTGATTTTCTTTTACGTCGAAGAAAAATCTTTTGGATTCGATGTCTACGTGTTTGCTGGTATGTTCTTTTTCGAGTTTATCAAGTCTTTCAAGTCTCTCCATTTCCTGAATACCTCCGCCTCTTTCAACTTGTGTGGTTGAATTGTATTTTGGATCGTGTTGGGTACGAAATAATAACCCTTTGATTTCTAAAAATCAAGAAATCAATCAAAATGAATTGTGTATAATTCAGTGAATCCGATTAACGTTCGCGGAGGTAAAGAGATGGGTAAGAAAATCAAATTCGGCATCACTGCACCGGTTCCCGGTGAATCGGTAGAAGGGCTCGTAAAATTCGCCGCAGATGCAGAAAATGCGGGTTTCGACACGGTATGGTTTCCCGATCACGTCGTCTTCATGGCGAAGCGTCTGACGCCCGAAGTGTGGTCAGTTATAACTGCCGCGTCGATGAAAACCAGCAGCGTGATCATGGGTACGGTCGGCGATTCCCACCGCATGCATCCCGCTGTGTTCGCGCACCGTCTCGCAACGGTCGATCACGTTTCGAACGGCAGGATTTTTGTCTGCGTCGGATACGGCGAGAAGATGAATCTAGACCCCTACGGCATCAAATGGAACAAGCCCCTCACGAGGGTCGTGGAATCCATAAAGATCATGCGCGCTCTCTGGAAGGGCGAGCCGGTTGATTTCGATGGAGAGCTTTACAGCATGAGCCAGGCCGAGCTCCGCATACAGCCCGTTCGTGACAACCGCATCCCGATATACGTCGCGGCTACCGGCCCTCGGGCGCTCAAGGTAGCCGGCGAGTACGGCGACGGATGGGTGACGAACGCGATGCCGCCGTCCCTATTCGCACGCAAGCTAGAGGCCGTTCTCGAAGGCGCGGCGGGGCGTGACGCAGGCCTCGGGGACATAGAAAAGACCATCTACATGTTCACCTCCATTGCCGAGAACGTCGATGAAGCGTACAAGTCCCTGGAGCCTGTAAAGCACGCCCTCATATGGCCGGAGCTCCTCTCACAGGCCGGGTATGACATCAAGATCGGCGAGGAGTACCAGGGGCTCGAGTATACGAAGATAATGCCGAACGACCAGGACATGCTGAGGAAATTCAGAGAGATGGGCGAGAAGTACTACTCGCGGGATATAGTGTTCGACTTCGTCGCCGCGGGCTCGAAGGCTGACGTCATAAAGAGGCTCGAAGAGTACGTCGATGCCGGCGTCGAGCATTTCATCTTCAGGGACTTCAGCCCGGACAAAGAGAAATCGTTCACTATACTTTCGAAGGATATTGCGGGGTATTTCAGGGGATAGGCGGGCGCCTGTCAATGCTCCATGCGCGAAATCTGGAGTGCGATGTTCGAGAACGGGTCGGCCGACATATCCGGTCCGAAGTAGACCTTGCGCATGTAGTCGAGCGCGCCCGAGTAGAACTCGAACTCGCGTGACAGTCTGCTGAACATTATCGGATTTCCCTCGCCCCTTTCGAGGTCCAAAATGGATACGACCGAATAGGACTTCATCCCCTCGCTCATGTAATAGGAAAGATACGAGCCCCGGTTGACGTAGTCCCGGAATATGCCGCTCATGAAGAGCGAAAAATCCCCCATGTATTTCCTCACCTCTCTCTGGTAGCCGCTGTTCTCGGCCGGGACCTTCCTGCTCTCTATAAGCATATCGACTATCGTGCTCATCTTCTTCCCGGTGTCATCGGTGAGTTTGTAGAGGCTCTCCGACCGGGCAAACTCGGTCAGCATTTCGGTGAGGTATTCGGCTGCTTCCCTGTCCTTTTCTTTCCCGAGGTCAAAGAAGCTCAGGTTTACGAGGTTGCTGAAGTATGACCTTATGGATACGGTGTCTATCTTCTCTCGGGTCATGGCAAATTCGCGTGAATTACTCTACCTAAGTATAATACAAACTTTAGCAAATGACCCGGCGGTGTGTCAACTAATTTTCGGTATGCACTGCCGAAACATGACCCGGCGCGGCTTGGCGGCGCACGCGGGATAATTCGACTTAAAAAGGATACAGAATGGCCAGAATAAAAATGGAATTCCCGGAGAAGCACGTTTTTTCGACAGAAATATCGCTTCGTATAAGCGACATAAACTACGGGGGGCACCTCGGGCACGACTCCATACTGTCGCTGACGCACGAGGCGCGCGTCAGGTTCTTCAGGAGCCTCGGCTTTTCCGAGCTCGACGTGGACGGCCCCGGGATAATACTCTCGGACGTCGCGATCGTGTACAAGTCCGAGGGCTTCTACGGAGATGTTGTCGTCATAGATATAGCGGTATGCGACTTTACGAAGTACGGCTGCGACCTCGTCTACAGGGTCAGCAACATGGAGACCGGGAAAGAGATTGCCACGGCCAAGACCGGCATCGTGTTCATGAACTACGCCGAGAGGACGGTCGCTCCGGTGCCCGAGAAATTCAAAAGCCAATTCGAGCCGGAGGAATACTTCTTCGAGATTCAGCCATCCGGCGGCAAGTGACTCTCTGTTCTATAAAGCTCGTTTGTTCCGGATTTGTTCTTAAGAGAATAAAAAAGGGGAGGGCTAAAAGCCCTCCCCGGAAGTTTCAATCCTGAGTCTTAATTCTTTTCTTTCTCGACGATAATCGCGATACCCATTCCGCCGCCGATGCAAAGGGCCGCGAGGCCGCGCTTTACCTTCTTGCGCTTGCCCATTTCGTGGAGAAGGGTAACGAGAATCCTCGTTCCGGAAGCGCCTATCGGGTGTCCGAGGGCTATTGCTCCGCCGTTCACGTTAATCTTGTCTTCGGGTATCGGGAGGTCTCTCAGCACCGCGAGTGACTGCGCGGCGAAGGCCTCGTTTAACTCGAAGAGGTCTATGTCGTCGAGCGAGAGCTTAGCCTTGTCGAGCGCCTTCTGTATCGCCGGCACCGGCCCGATGCCCATGATGGACGGGTCCACGCCGCCGACGGCGTAGGACAGTATCGAGGCAACGGGCTTAAGCCCGAGGTCTTTGGCCTTTTTTTCCGAGGAGACGAGGATCGCGGCGGCGCCGTCGTTGATGCCCGAGGCGTTGCCCGCCGTTACGGTGCCGCCCACCTTAAACACGGGTCGGAGGCCCTTCAGCGCTTCGAGCGTCGTGTCGCCCTTCGGGTGCTCGTCCCTGTCGAAAGCCAGGGGGTCGCCCCTTCTCTGCGGGATGAGCACCGGCACGATCTCGTCCTTGAACCTGCCCTCGTCCTGGGCAGCCTTACATTTCTGCTGGCTCTTGTAGGCGAATTCGTCCTGCTCGTCTTTCGAGATGTTATAGGATTCCGCGAGATTCTCCGCGGTGACTCCCATGTGATAATCGTTGAATATGTCCCAGAGGCCGTCGTATACCATGCCGTCTACTATCTCGTCTTTGGGCATTCCCATCCTGTATCCGTAACGCGCCTTGGGGAGGTAAAAGGGGGCGAGGTTCATGTTTTCCGTGCCGCCCGCGATTATGGCTTCCGCATCCCCCGCCTTTATCGCCTGTGCTGCGAGCGCTATGGACTGTACTCCCGAGCCGCAGACGCGATTAATCGTTACCGCCGGCGTTTCCACAGGCAGCCCAGCTTCGATGGATATCTGCCTGGATACGTTCATTCCCTGACCCGCGCCGAGAATATTACCCATAATGCAATCGTCGATCTCTTTCGGGTCGATTCCCGTCCTGTCCAGTATCTCCTTTACAACCGTGGCGCCCAGCTTCGCGGAGTTCGTATCTTTCAACGTTCCGCCGAATGCCCCGATTGCAGTCCTTAACGGTTCGCTCAGAACTACTTTCTGCATATGAATCGCCTCCTTATTTAGGTTGACTGCCAATCCGCTGAGTGGATTTTACATTAAGACTTTCCATTTGCAAGTAAACGGAGTCCCCTCCGTCTTGACAAGGGGTAGCGGTTTGGGTAACCCGTTAGTTGCCGCCGCGGCTTGGCGGGATTCAACTTGTCACAAACGAAAAAGGGGGCATCTTGGCAAAATTAACAGTCGGAGTCGTTTTCGGGGGCAGGTCCGTAGAGCACGAGGTCTCGCTGGTCTCCGCGAAATCCGTGATATCGAATACCGATAAAGATAAATATGAAGTATTTCCTATATTCATAGATAAAGAGGGGATATGGCGGAGGGCGTCCATAGACGCCTGGCTCGGCGGCGGGGAGCTCGATGTCGAAACGGGCTCTTTCCTTACGCCTTCTCTCGGCTCGGGCGAGCCGCTCCTGTACGAGATCGCTGACGGGAAGCCCGCTGCAAAGCACAAGATAGACGTCATTTTCCCCGTCCTTCACGGCACATTCGGCGAGGACGGCACTGTCCAGGGGCTCTTCGAGCTGATGGGTGTGCCTTTTGTCGGTGCGGGCGTTCTCGGGTCGTCCGTCGGTATGGACAAGATAATGATGAAGGCCGTGCTCAAGGATTCCGGCCTCCCGGTGCCGGAGTTCGTCGGATTCTACAAACACGAGTGGGAGGCCGACAGGAACGGCGTCGCCATACTCACGATGAACCTCTTGGGAATGCCCTGCTTCGTCAAGGCCGCCAACCTCGGCTCTTCGGTGGGAGTAACCAAGGCGAAAAACGGGGACGAGCTCGAAAAGGCCATCGACTATGCCTGCAAGTTCTCCAGTCGCATAATCGTCGAAAGGGCTGTCACAAAGCCGCGCGAAATCGAGATAAGCGTCCTTGGGAACGAAGAGCCCGTGGCTTCGTGCGCGGGTGAGGTCGTCCCGCACCGGGAATTTTACGACTACAAGGCTAAATATCTCGAAGAGGGGACGGGCCTTATCGCCCCGGCGGAGCTAGGCGGCGAGCTTACCGCCCTCCTTCAGGATTACGCCATACGAACCTTCAAGGCCCTCGACTGCAGCGGCCTCGGGAGGGTCGATTTCCTTATAGAAGAGGGCGCCGGGGCGATTTACATAAGCGAGATAAACACGATCCCCGGGTTTACGAATATAAGCATGTACCCACGGCTCTGGGAGGAGAGCGGGCTTAGCTTCAAAGACCTCGTAAGCAGGCTGATTGAGCTAGCGCTCGAACGCGCAGCCTCGCAAAAGGCATTCAAGACCGACTTCAGGGACGAGATTTGAGCCGGTCGTGCGCCGCGCCGTAAAATCCGGGGACATCCGGCGTGTATGGATGTATAGTTTATATCATAACATGTTTATTCAGGCACGATAATATAAGGAACAGCCCTCTGTCAGAATGAAGCCCCGCATCCCGATCGTTTCTATTTTTGTAGTCATGGCAGCGCTATTGCTCGGCTCCGCGTTTTCGAACCCCGAGATGGGGCCCGTCGAGGAAACCCCCGACGCCCTCATGCTCCGCTATCCGGACGTAAGCGGGGATTCTATAACCTTCGTCTACGCCGGGGATATATGGGTGGTTCCCAAATCCGGGGGGCTCGCCTCGCGGCTTACTTCCGCCAAAGGGAACGAGATACTGCCCAAATTCTCCCCTGACGGCGAGACTATAGCCTTCAGCGGCAATTACGACGGCAACGTAGACATATACACGATCCCCCGTACGGGCGGGATACCCGAGAGGCTAACCCACCACCCGGACGACGACATGGTCGTCGGCTGGTACCCGGGCGGCAAGAACATCCTCTTTCGCTCAAACATGCTGAGCCCGAGCCAGCGCTACGACAGGCTCTTTAAGCTTTCGGCCAAAGGCGGACTCCCCGAGGCGCTCCCTCTTCCCTACGGCGAGCTCGGCAGCCTGAGCCCAGACGGCAAGAAGATGGCGTTCGAATACATGGCCCCCATGCGCGGCGCCTGGAGAGGGTACAGGGGCGGGATGGCCAACGACATCTGGATATACGACTTCGAGACCGGCTCCATAGAAAAAATCACCGACTATCCGGGCACCGACTCGGTGCCTATGTGGCACGGGAAAGAAATCTACTTCGTCTCGGACAGGGGCGGCGAGAAGCGTATCAACATATGGGCTTTCGATACAGAAACGCACGAAACGCGCCGAGTCACCGACTTTAAAGACTTCGACGTAAAATGGCCTAGCCTCGGCCCGGACGACATCGTCTTCGAAAACGGCGGAAGGCTCTATCTCCTGAGCCTCCCCGGCGAGAGCGTAAGCGAGATAGCCGTCCAGGTGCCGAACGATCTGCCCGAGCTCCGCCCGAGCCTGAAGGACCTTTCGCAGAATATAAGCGATTTCTCGATCTCCCCCACAGGAAAGCGTGCGCTCTTCGGTGCAAGGGGCGAGGTCCTGACCGTGCCCGCGGGGCAGGGGAGGGTGAAGAACCTGACGAACACCTCCGGAATTGCCGAGCGCTTCCCCGTGTGGTCGCCCGACGGCAAATACATAGCCTACTTCTCGGACAAATCCGGCGAATACGAGCTCTACTACAGGCTCAGTAACGGCGACGGCGGCGAAACGAGGGTGACGGAGGACGGCGCTGTCTTTCGCTACAAGCCTGTCTGGTCTCCCGACAGCAAAAAAATCGCTTTCACCGACAAGACCGGCCGGCTGTTCACGGTCGATATCGGCGACGGAAAGCCAAAGGAGATAGACAGGGACAAATTCGGCACTATAAGCACTTATTCGTGGTCGCCCGACGCGAAGCACGTAGCATATGCGAAGAGCGAATCGAGCGATATTAAGTCGATATACGTTTACGATCTTGCCGCGGGAAGGCGGCATAAAGTGACGAACGGATTTTATAACGACAATTCGCCCGTTTTCGACCCCGAGGGTAAGTACCTCTATTATTTTTCGGACACGTCCTTCACACCGGTCTACGGCGATATGGACGACACGTGGATCTATCCTAACTCGACCCAGCTCTACGCGATCACGCTTGCGGACGGCACTCAGTCGCCGCTCGCCCCTGTAAACGACGAGGAATACGTCCCGCCCGGAAAAGAGAAAAAAGCCCCCGAAAAGGGCGAGATAGATTTCGGTGACATACAGTCGCGTGCGGTGAAAATCCCTGTCTCCGCCGGGAATTTCGGGCGCGTGACGGCGGCCAACGGAAAAATCGTCTACTTGCGTTTCCCTTCGGCCGGAAGCGCGGGGTATGACAGCCCCGGCGGTACACTCCAGTATTTCGACCTCGGGGACCGTAGAGAAAAGACCGTCATGCAAAACATCTCCGACTACGACCTCTCGGCAGACGGGTCCAAGGTTATTTACCGGTCGGGCGACACGTACGGAATCGTGAATCTCGCCGAAGGGAGCAAGCCAGGTGACGGTCAGCTAAGCCTCTCGGGGCTTAAGGCGAATATCGACCCCAGTGAGGAGTGGAAGCAAATATTCACCGACGCGTGGCGGATACAGAGGGACTTCTTCTACGATCCCGGTATGCACGGGGTCGATTGGAGCGCCGTCAGGCAAAGGTACGAAAAGCTCCTTCCATTTGTCACCGACAGAAACGACCTCAATTACGTCATAGGCGAGATGGTCGGCGAGCTCAACTCTTCGCACACCTACGTCGGCGGCGGCGATATAGACGAAGCCGAGGAGCTGCCTTTCGGTCTTCCGGGCGCGGAATTCGAGCTCGATTCCGGCGGCAAGGCGTTTAAGATTAAAAAGATATATACAGGCGGCAAGCTGAATCCGGACGCGTATTCTCCGCTGGGGCAGCCGGGCCTCGGCGTAGAGGAGGGGGATTACCTGATCGCCGTAAACGGCGTTGCGCCGGATGTAACCAAAGACCCGTGGGAGGCGTTTACCACGCCCACCGGCGACATTGTAACGCTTACAATCGCAAAGAACCCGAACGGTAAGGACGCCCGCGACGTAAACGTTAAACTCATCTCGACCTCCGACGACCGGAGGCTCCGGTATCTCGAATGGATCGAATCGAACCTCGACACGGTCGATAGGGAGACGAAGGGCAGGGTGGGGTATGTATACGTTCCGGACACGGGATGGCAGGGGCAGAACGAGCTCGTAAGGCAGTTCGTGCCCCAGGCCGGGAAGGAAGCCCTCATAATCGACGAAAGATTCAACGGCGGCGGGCAGGTCCCCGACCGCTTCATTGAGCTGCTTAACAGGCCTGTGCTGAATTACTGGGCAACGCGGGATTTTAAGGACTGGAAGACCCCCGGCCTTTCCAACGCCGGGCCGAAGGTGATGATAATAAACGGCTGGGCGGGCTCCGGCGGCGACGCGTTTCCCTACTACTTCAGGAAGACCGGCCTCGGCCCGCTTGTCGGGACACGTACACTCGGCGGCCTCATAGGCATAGGAGGGAACCCCGGGCTCATAGACGGCGGGTTCGTTACGGCTCCGAGCTACGCATTTTGGAACTCGAACGGAAAATGGGAAATCGAAGGCTACGGCGTCGAGCCCGACTACCCTGTCGAGGACCTGCCCGAAAATATAAAGGATTCCCCCGACCCGCAGCTCGAAAAGGCCATAGGCGTTGCCCTTGAGCTCCTGGAAAATAACCCCCCGAATAAGCCCCAGCGTCCTGTCTACGAAGACAGGGCCGGCTCGGGAAAGCCCCGGACAGTCCCCGGTCTTTAACCCAAAGGCGCCTATTCGCCGAATCCTGCTCATGTAAATCTATATATAAATTTAACGTGGCTCGTATTGTCTCTTTTGTCACGGCCACTATACTTTAAATAAATAAATCGTTTTGATTGGGGGCTGGTATGGAAGAGAAGAGCGGAAACTACAAAATGGCTACTTTTTCGGGCGGCTGTTTCTGGTGTATGCAGCCCCCCTTCGATAACCTTAAGGGCGTTGTCTCTACTACTGTCGGCTACACGGGCGGGAAGGAGAAAAACCCGAGCTATCACGACGTCTGTTACGGCAGGACGGATCACCTCGAATCCATAGAGGTGGTATACGACCCGGACAAAGTCTCGTACGAGCAGCTTCTCGACGTCTTTTGGCTTAATATAGACCCGACCGACGACGGCGGGCAGTTCGTGGACAGGGGCAGGCACTACAAAACGGCTATTTTCTACCATGACGAAGAGCAGAAAAAGACCGCGGAGGAATCAATAAGGAAGCTGGAGGGGTCGGGAAGATACAAAGCCCCCATAGTTACGACCATAAGGCCTGCGATGGCATTCTACCCCGCAGAGGATTATCACCAGAAATACTACGAGAAGAACCCTATAGGATATTCGACCTACAAGGTAGGCTCCGGTAGGGAAGGCTACATACAGCACATGAAGGGTATGAAATAATCTCACGTTTTCCGGCAGATTGGTTTTATCCGTAACCACTACTCGAGTTGGGAAACAGAAAACCGCCGGAAGTGGCCTCTGGCCTTGTTGTTTTTCTTCCGATAGGTATACTTCTCCATCCCGGTCGGGGTGTAGCGCAGTCTGGTAGCGCGCGGCGCTTGGGACGCCGAAGTCGGAGGTTCGAGCCCTCTCACCCCGACCATTTTAAGCAAGATGTCCAGTCTCGATTGCAGCGTTCATACAGTCAAGCGGAATTGCGATAGGACGTTAGGCTAGCGTCTTACGCATGTATCAATAAACTCTACTCTCACCGACTCAATATTACGAGTGCGTAACGCATCCAGGCGGTCATCTGTGGTAATTATCTCTTGATTTATGTAGTTGCATGTGCTAATTGATATTCATAGGGAGCAGACTAGGGGGGGTCCCCGGTCTTTCAATCATGGGTGAGTTAACGCGAGCTGTATTTAACAAGCTCTTTGGCACTTCCGAGATCGCAATCGGTTCCGTCGATCTGGATGGAGTCTTTATCGATGTTAATGAAGCTTTTTTAAAAATGACTAAATATACCAGAGAAGAAATAATACACGAGAAGACTTTCAGAGATATTACCCCCAGCGCCTACTTCGATTTAGAAACGGGAATCGTAGATGAGCTTTTGGCAACGGAACACACTGTATGCTATGAGAAGGAATTAATATGCAAAGACGGAGAAATTACCCCTGTCATAGTCAACAGTGTATGTCTCAGAGATGCTGAAGGGAAACCGTACGCTTTTGCCGGTACGGTACAGAAAATCACCACTCGCAACTTTTATAAAGATGGCCTTATAGACAGTGAAAACAAGCTCAATGCACTTCTTGACATGACGGAAGACGTAGTCTGCGAAATAGGGCCGGGGGGAAGATTCGTATATGTGAGCCCAAACACCGGACTGCTTCTCCCGTATGGCCCTCTGGACCTCAAGGGCAGGGAGTTCCTCTCTTTCGTTCATTCCGACGATGTCGCTGGTATGAAATCGAAGATATCCTGCTCTCTTAGGACATTCTCAAAGGAAGTCTGCGCCTTTAGAATCAAGGCCGGGGAGGGTAAATGGAGGCCCGTCGAATGTAAGATAAGGCCTTTCAGGAACTCATCGAGCGACCCGCATCTGATGCTTCTCCTGAAGAGTGCGAAAGAAGAGGCTGTTTCTGTATCGGTTCCCGGCGGCAGCGAGCCCGAGCTCAGCGATCTGGCCATGGACCTCGACAGAAGGATCATGGACCTCAACATAATTTATAAAATTACCAAGGCAGTGCACGAGTCACTCGATCTAAAGGATCTCTACAAGATCGCGCTCGATATGATAATAGAGCTAGATAACGTCGATATGGCGTTTGTATATCTTATCGACGACGTTAAGAACGAGGCCGTGCTCGAAGATTACAGAAATGTACCGGAAAGCTATGTACGCAAGGTAACCCGGATCCCGAGAGGCAGGGGTATAACCTGGAAGATTTTGGAGAGCGGCGAGCTTTATAACGCCGAGGATGTTCAGACGGATAAGAATATCGGACCGGCTGGAAAAGAGCTCGGCCATCACGGAATACTCGGCGTTCCACTCACAATAGGCGGGAGGGTAATTGGGGCTTTATACTTTACGACCTATAAGAATTACAAATTCAATCCGAGTGAAGTGAACCTTTTCTGCTCCATATCCGAACACATATCGGTTGCCATCGCGAAGGCCAAGCTCTACGGGGAGCTTCGCAAAAAGAACAAGCGCGAAAGGATAATAAGCGCCGTCACAAGAAGCGTACACAGGTCCATCGACCTTAAAAATGTAGTACAGAACGCGGCGGATTCCATAAAAAGAAACGTCGAAGGGGCGGACTGCGTCGCTGTCTACACGGTCAACGGCAACGAAGCCGCGCTCACAGCCCTCAGCTGCGGCAACTCGCAGATCAAGTTCTACGAAGCGTTCGTCCCTGCGGTCGATAGCGCGACTTGGAAGCTCTTCAATGCCGGAAAACCCATTGTGAACAATGACATCAACGAGGAGAGCCAGGTCGATTTTGTCGAGCCCGGATCGGCCGTAAAATCCTTTATAGGCATACCTCTCAGGTATAAAAAGCGCATCATCGGCTCTATTCACATAACCTCTGTAGTAGAAAACAAGTTCGACATCAAGGAACTCGGATTTCTAAGGATAGTCACGAAGCAAATCGAATCGGCCATAGACAATGCCTGGATGGCGGAGGCGCTCAAGACGAGCGAAAAGAAGTACAGGGATCTTTACGAAAACGTTCCCGCAGGGATTTATTGCAAATCCTATGACGGCAGAATAATAATGGCCAATCCAACGCTGATTCAGATGCTGGGTTACGAGAGCTTCGAGGAAATGGCTGTGCTTAACCGCAAGCGAAGCGCTTTTGTCAAGGAAAAAAGCCGTGCGGAAATGTCCGCGAGAGTATCTAAAAAGCAGTCCATGATTACAGAATTCGAATCCTCGTGGATTAAAAAAGACGGATCTGCCATAGAAGTGATCGAGAGTGTGAGGTCAATCACGAACGCAAGCGGGCGGGTGCTTTATTACGAGGGTACGGTTACCGACATAACCGAAAGGAAAATGTTCGAGAGAAAGATCAGGAGCTCCCGAGCCCGGCTGAGGAAGCTGACGTCCTACCTTCAGCAGTTCCGCGAGGAAGAGCGCACCCTTATCGCCAGGGAGATTCACGACGAATTCGCGCAGCTCCTCACGGGCATGTCGATAGATTTGGCGTGGCTAAAGCAGCGTCTGCCTAAATATCTCGAGCACAACACGGATAACGGGGTTTTCGAGAAGCTTGATAACTTCTCGACCCTTCTCAGCAGCGCTTTCGATGCGGTGAAAAAGATATGTGCCCAGCTCCGTCCGAGGGTGCTCGACGAGCTCGGCATAATAGCCGCCATAAAGTGGCAGATCGACACCGTGAAAGCGCAAACGAACATCGATTTTGATTTTGAATTCTCGGAGGAGTTTTCTGCGACGGATCCGAAAATAACGACGGCTCTTTTCCGTATATTCCAGGAATCGCTTACGAACATAATAAGACACTCGGGCGCTACAAAGGTGTCTATTAGAATGAAGAAAAAGGATGACACCATTGTGATGGGCATCAAGGACAACGGAAAAGGCATCCCCGAGAGCTCAAAGCTCAGGCCCGGCTCTATGGGGCTTCTGGGTATAAGGGAACGCGCGCACGAGCTTGGCGGGGAAGTAAGGATTAAAGGAGTTGCCGGTAAGGGAACCAGCATACGCGTCAGTATACCGGCCAAACAAAGAGCGACATGCTGAAAGTTCTTATTGCTGACGACCACCCTGTAGTAAGGCAGGGGGTCAAACAGATTCTCGCCGAGGAGCTTCAGCTCAAACAGTTCGGCGAAGCGCGGAATGCCAGGGAAGTCCTGGAGAGCGTTTCCAAGAAAAAATGGGACATTCTGATCCTCGACATCAATCTCCCTGATATGAACGGGCTCGAAATACTTCGCCAGCTCAAGAAGGTGCATCCGGATCTTCCGGTACTTGTCCTTACGGTTTTCGACGAAGACCAGATCGCTATTAGGGTTCTCAAAGCCGGTGCGTCGGGTTTCGTGACAAAGGAAACCATGCCGAACGAGCTTATCTCGGCGGTGAAAAAGATACATTCGGGTGGAAAGTACGTAAGCCCGTCTCTCGCAGAAAAACTCGTCTTCAATATATACGCCGAGGACGAAAAACCCGTCCATCATAAGCTATCGAACAGGGAATACCAGGTGATTTGCCTCATCGCAGCGGGGAAATCCGTAAAACAGATAGCCGAGGAACTCTACCTCAGCATCCAGACCATCAGAACGTACAGAACCCGCATTCTCGAAAAGATGGAAATGAATACGGACGCTGAGCTCATACATTATGCGATTCAGCATGGGCTGATACACCCTCCCAACATTTAATAACGCCAAACTGCCCTGGAGTTTTCCTTCAAATAATTCCGGCCGTAAATATCTGAACAAATAATTTGAATATCTTACGTGCGTCCAGCCTGATTCCACTGCAGTTTAACCGGCAAAAACTAGTTGAAATAATTACAATAAATAATCGAATAGGATGACATGCACGGAGCCGTAACACTACAGGAATATCATTGTTCCTAGGATAGAAATTCCTCATCCCATATTCTACAATCGACTTAACCACTAAAAATCATTATTGATATTTGTGTTCCGATGACCGGTGGAGAGCATGGCCATATCAGGCCGTGGGTTTTAATCGGACGCGGCTGTTGATCTGCGGCGCTCGTCTTTATGCCCGAAGCCGGTTCTTCGCCTGTTGGAGCGGGACCTTGTAATTGTAGGGAGCAACGAACCGAGGGAAGCAGCGCAAAATGGCAATGACAGCTGAGAAAATATCACGCGGTAAAAAAATAGAGAGTGAAAAGAGGATTACGGCCCTCGCCCAGGACCTGGACCGCAGGAATACCGACCTTAACATCCTCTACACGGTCACCAAGGCCGTGCACCAGTCTCTCGATCTGAAGGAAGTCTACAGGATTGCGCTCGATACCATCATTTCCCTCGATAATGTCGACATGGTGTTCGCTTATCTGGTAGACGAGGATAGAAAGTTCGCTATTCTCGAAACCCACAGAAACGTGCCCGAGAGCTACACGACGAACGTCAACAAGATACCAAAGGGCATAGGACTGACGTGGAAGATCATTGAAACCGGAAAACCACTTAACATTGAAGACATACAGACGGATAAAGTAGCTGGTCCTGGGGGGAAAAAGCTCGGGCACCACGGAATACTGGGTATCCCCCTTACGGCCGGGAAAACCGTAATAGGCGTTATATATTTTGCGAGCTACAAGAACAGGAGGTTCGACGACAGCGAGGTAAACCTCTTCTCGTCTATATCCGATCATATATCCCTTGCCATATCGAAAGCCAAGCTCTACGAAGAGCTTCGTAAGAAAAACAAACGCGAGAAGATGCTGAGCTCCATAACCCGGAGCGTTCACCAGTCGATAGATTTAAAGCACGTCCTTCAGAACGCCTCCGAATCCATAATGCACAGCATTGATAATGCCAACAATGTTGCTATCTACATGGCTCACGGCATCGAAGCCGCGTTCAGCGCATATGCCGGGAATAACGACATGTACGCAAAGTTCTACGATGTTTTCGTCCCCGAGATGAACGGGGCGACATGGAAAATACTCAACGAAGGCAAGCCTGTAGTCTACAACGACATTACACCCGATAGCGTCGAGAGGATCGATTTTCTCGAGCCCGGTGCATATGTCGGTTCGTATCTCGGCATCCCGGTTCGGTACAAAAAACGCATAATCGGCTCAATAAATATCATATCGTTCGAGAAAAACACATTCGATGGAAAAGAGCTCGGATTTTTCAATGTAGTAGTGAAGCAGATCGAATCGGCCATAGACAATGCGGGCATGGCGGAGGCTCTTAGAGAGAGCGAAAAGAAGTACAGGGAACTTTACGAGAACGTACCGGCCGGCATATACAGGAAGTCCGAGGACGGAAGGATACTGATGGCCAACCCCACCCTCCTCCAGATGCTGGGCTACGATTCGTTCGAAGAGCTTGCATCGAAGAATATCAAAAGAAGCGAGTTTGTGATGGGGCGGGAAGGCGACACTCACGACATGCTGAAAAAAGGCTCGCAACTAAGGGAGCTGGAGTCGTCGTGGTACAAAAAAGACGGCTCAATCGTAAATGTCATAGAAAGTGTGAGGGCGATTTCCGACAAGAACGGCAATTTCCTTTATTACGAAGGAACTGTTACGGACATTACCGAGAGAAAGAAGGCGGAAATGAAGCTCGAAGAATCACGCGAACATCTCCGGAAGCTGACGGCGCACCTCCAGCATTACAGGGAAGAGGAGAGGGCCATAGTCGCGAGGGAAATACACGACGAGTTCGCCCAGCTGCTGACGGGTATCGCAATAGACATTTCGTGGCTCAAAAGGAGGATACCCGCGATTGTCGATCAGCCCGGTGCTGAGACTGTGCTCGATAAAATCGAGAAGCTATCGGTCCTTATAGACAACGCCTTCCAGTCGGTCAAGAAGATATGTGCCAAGCTAAGGCCGAAGATACTCGACGACCTCGGCATCGAAGCCGCGATAAAATGGCAAATAGATGCTGTCAGTGCGCAAACCGATATAAATTTCGAGTTCAAATCTTTTATAGGCGAATTCATGCCCGATCCGAAAATATCCATCGCCATATTCCGCATATTTCAGGAGGCGCTGACCAATATACTGCGTCATGCGGAGGCGAAGAAGGTCGTCGTCTCTCTCGAGAAGGACGGAGAGTTTATCGTTCTTGGAGTGGAAGACGACGGCAAGGGAATAGCGGAAAGCTCGATGTTCGGTGTGGAAGCGATGGGGCTGTTGGGAATTAGAGAAAGGGTTTACGAGCTTAACGGCGACCTCAGGATAAAAGGTGCGCCCGGGATAGGGACGAGTATAAAAGTCCAAATACCTTGTGAGGTTAAAACGCAATGCTGAAAGTCCTTATCGCTGATGATCATCCTGTTGTAAGGCAGGGTGTGAAACAAATACTTTCCGACGGATTCAGGCTACATCAGTTCGGAGAGGCGGAAAACGCCAAAGAGGTGTTCGAGAGCATATCGAGAAAGAGGTGGGACCTCCTTATTCTGGACGTGAACCTCCCTGACGTAAACGGGCTTGAGATTTTGAGGCAGATAAAAAAAGTCCAGCCCGAGCTCCCCGTCCTCGTCTTTACGATAATAGACGAGGATCAGATAGCTGTAAGGGTTCTCAAGGCCGGCGCCTCGGGGTTCATATCCAAGGGGTCGCTGCCGGACGAGCTCGTCACGGCGGTCAGGAAGATACATACGGGGGGTAGATACGTAAGCCCGCATCTGGCCGAAAAGCTCGTATTTAATATATACACGGGGGACGAAAAGCCTGTCCACCACAAGCTTTCTAACCGGGAGTATCAGGTAATTTGCCTCATAGCGTCGGGTAAATCCGTAAAGCAGATAGCCGAGGAGCTCTACCTCAGCGTACAGACCATAAGAACGTACAGGACCAGGATCCTGGAGAAAATGAATATGAAAACCGATGCCGAGCTCATCCATTATGCAATACACAACCACCTTATTTATACGCCTTCAGTATGATGTATATGCATATAGTTCGCAGCGACATAATTCTTGTGCAGGATTTCTGTCCGGACAACCACTTGCGCCGCTACAAGGGTGTAATGCTGCGGATTACACGGGGATGGCAATTGTTATTACGTGAATATCATTGTTATGTCGATAGAAATGGATTACCGGATATTTTAGAATCGACATACGTTGTAGCGAAATTTATCGACGATTCGGGAAAAAATTCGGCAAAAGAGACCACTTGGGAAACCGGAAAATGACCCGAACGGAGAAAATCATACATAACCAAAAGGAGGAGGTAACGAGAATATGCGTAACTGGGTTAAGAGTTTACTCTTAGTTATGGTATTAGCTTTAACCCTTCCGTTAACCTACGGCGGCTGCGGCGGCGGTGGTGGTAACGGAGGCGGCGGAGGCGGCGGTGACGACATAGTCATAGACGCCAACGACATAGGCGGCCACGTAACAAGGAATGGCGTCCCAGAGGCTGGTGTCTGGGTCATAGCGGTAAGCAACGGCGGTGTGTCGACAAACGACGGTGCTCCCGGCCAGTTCCATAAAATCGTCGTCACGGACAGCGAGGGGAGATATGTTGTTCCTGATCTGCCGGACGCGACATACGACGTATGGGTAAGGGGATACGGCCTTATCGATTCCGAACCTGTACAGGCTCAACCGGGCGAGCTGGTTGATCTTGAAGCTGTAGAAGCTCCATCCCCGCAGGAGGCGGCGGCCATATACCCGGCAAATTATTGGGCTTCACTGATTGAGCTACCTGCAGAAAGCGAGTTCCCCGGCACGGGTCCGGAAGGAAACGGCTGGGGCACAGGCCTGGTTAGCCAGGACGCCTTCATTTCGCAGACAAAGCTCGGCTGTCAGCTCTGCCATCAGCTCGGAACGCCCGACACCAGGCTTCCAAACGCGGCTGCGTTTGATTTCGGATGGAAGAAGGCGGGCACAATGAACGGCACGGCCAATGGATTCGGCAGGGATAATCTTGCTGCAGTCCTCGGAGACTGGGGCGAGAGGATAGCGGCTGGTGAAGTGCCGCCGGCTCCTCCAAGGCCTTCGGGCAAGGAAAGAAACTTCGTCCTGACCATGTGGGAATGGGGTGACCTGTTCACCTATGCGCACGACGAGGTAGCAACCGACAAGCGCGATCCGTTCCTGTATCCCAACGGGCCCGTATGGGGCGTCGATATAGGTAACGATTATCTGCTTAAGCTCGATCCCAATACCCATGCCGCAACCAGGATACCCGTACCTACGCGGAACGGGTTCGACATACCGTGGTGCGATCAGCCCGGGTTTGCAACGCTTGGCTGTCCGGCTCCGGACGGAACAACCGCATATCCCGGCGCTTATCAGAACCCGGCTAACCCGCACAACCCAATGCTCGATGATACGGGCAAGGTGTGGATAACGACGCAGATAAGACCGGAAGGTATAGAAAACCTCCCGGATTTCTGTCTCGAAAGGGATCCAGGCATTACGGGCGGGCATCGCCAGATGGGTTATTACGATACGAATACAGAAGAATTTGTGCTGATAGATACCTGTTTCGGGACCCACCATCTGCAGTTTGGTTTCGACCAGGCTAACACTCTCTGGATAAGCGGAGACTCCAATAATCTTGGGGCCATATATCCTGATCTTCTCGACCCGAACGATCCTGAAGGCACTGAATCGCAGGCTCAGGAATGGTGGAGAGTAGTTGTGGATACGGATGGTGACGGTGAAGGCGATACCCCAGCACCCGGATTCAACTACGGTATTATCCCGAACCCCGTTGACGGTACGGTATGGACCGGTGTATTGGCCGGCTTCCCGGGCAGGATTAACAGGTTCGATCCGGCGACGGAAAAATTCGAGACCTATAGCCCGCCCCTCCCCGGTTACGGTCCGAGAGGCCTTGACGCCGACACAGAGGGCAACATCTGGGTATGCCTGGGCGGAAGCTCTCACGTAGCCAAGTTCGAGCGTGATAAATGCGCCCAGACTTGGGGAACCGGCGATCAGTGTCCCGAAGGCTGGACCCTGTGGGAGATCCCCGGAGCAACTTATAAAGGGCATCCGGACAAGCTCACCGATTATCACTACTATACGTGGGTTGACCAGTTCAACATACTTGGTCTCGGTCAGAACGCAGTAGTCTGCACGGGTACTTCTTCCGACTCCATCATTACGTTCCTTCCGGAGACGGAAGAGTTTGTAAGGACTTACGTTCCCTATCCGTTCGGCTTCTTCCACAGAGGACAGGACGGAAGGATTGACGATCCGAGCACTTGGAAAGGCAGGGCCTGGTGGGTCGATTACGGTATAGACCCTATACTCCATACCGAATTGGAGCAGGGCTTCGTATTTAAGGTTCAGTACAGGCCGGACCCTCTTGCTCATTAATATCTATTGAATTGAATTTTCAGGAGGGGAGATCGCTTTTCAGGATCTCCCCTCTGTTTTTCTGGGCTTGTTCTAGCCTGGATATGTTGATGAACCTATGTACTCGGAGGAATTATGACGAGATTTATTCTTAGTGTTTTTTTATTTATTATTCTTTTGTCTGGAATTGCATATTCCGCGAATAAGAAGTCTTCCGACAATGATAGTGCCACTAAAACTCACCCATCCCAGCCTAATCCGTATGTAAATGATTTTCCGTTTAAGAGCGTTGTTATCAACTACAAGAGTGAAGTTAAATACGGGCATGGAGGCAAGGGTTCTAAAACCTACACCGGGACCGAGGTGACTTATATAGAAGGCCAGAATGTGGCTTATATAATCGAATATACCGCCCCCGCGCCGGTAGATAAAGATAAACCGGAAGATAAAGACACGCAGGAAGAGAAAACCAGGGAAGTAAAGAGGCTCCAGATAGTTACCGGCGATTATATTTATTATATAGACCTTGCGGATGGCGAGGGGATTAAAATCGATAACGCAAAAAAATACGCAAAAGTAAAATATACGGAATTAACGAATGAAGAGAAGGAAGCTTTTCACGAAAGAATGGAAAAACGAGGTATCGTTTCGCTCGACCTTCTGGGTCTAGGGAAAAAAGTAGGCACGGACAATATTCTAGGCCGCGAATGCGATGTGTACGAATACGGTGAGAAGCCGACCGACGAGACATTTATGACTGCGGTACAAGCCGGTTTATCGCCCCCCTATCTTAAGAAGACCTGGGTCTGGAGGGAGGCCAAGCTGCCGCTCAAAGTCATCACGGACCAGATGGGATCCTATTCCGTGCTGGAAGCGACTGAAATCAAGGAGAACGTAGACATTCCTGACAGCAGGTTCGAGGTGCCGGAAGACATACAGATCGTTTATAACGAGAAAATGTCCGAGAGTTCAAAAAATGAGACGCTCTCTAGGTTCAAACTCTATAAGACGGGACAACCTATGATGTTGCGGGTTAAACCGGAGCCTGGACAGGTTCGTACCCCTGAAGGTAATTGGGTTCCGGCAGATTCCACTGAAGGTAAAAAGATTCTTGAAGATCAAAAAAACGATACTG